>Ga0116191_1001519_pt1 | contig 18718 bp, 15 predicted proteins | sample AD_UKC111_MetaG_FD_89897 | JGI IMG/M metagenome (GOLD analysis project Ga0116191, IMG submission 89897) | Active sludge microbial communities of municipal wastewater-treating anaerobic digesters from Hong Kong - AD_UKC111_MetaG | ecosystem: Engineered > Bioreactor > Anaerobic > Digestate...
TCATAATAGCCGAAATGGGCGGGCGGATAAACATTATGTCCCTGAACCCATTTGTTTTTTACACCTTCCCATTCATCAAAGGCCTCGTCGATGACCAGGAAGCCCATTTCATCGCATAAATCGTAAAGCTCGGGCATATGGGGGTTATGGCTCATGCGTATGGCATTGCAGCCCATCTCCTTCAGTGCGGCAAGACGTCTTTTCCAAACGTTTTTGGTCACCGCGGCGCCAAGGCATCCGGCATCATGATGAACACAGACACCCTTCAGCTTCATGTTTTTTCCGTTCAGGAAAAATCCCCGGTTTGCGTCAAAGAAAAAGGAGCGGATGCCAACAACGGTTTTTTCACGGTCATAAACCTTCCCTTCTCTCAGCAGCTCGGTGATGCAGGTATAAAGCTTCGGTTCATCCGTAGACCACAGCCTGGGCTGTGGCACGTTCAGGATCTGCCTGCATTGGATACCTCCACCGGCTAAGGCTTCATAGCTTTCCTGGCTTTCCGCAGCCGGCCGGTTGCCGTCATAAAGGGTATGCCGCACCGTCAGTATCATGTCGTCCCGGGTTTCATTGACCAGCGAAGTTTCCACCGAGATTTGCGCCATGTCATTAGAAATACTTTCGGTTGAAATAAAGATGCCGTCATTTACAATATGAACAGGATCCTTAACCGTAACCGTGACCTTCCGGGTTATGCCCGAACCGGTATACCAGCGGGAATCGGCCACATCCCTGTGGTTTACCTTTACGGCGAGAACATTGGGGCTGTCACCGAAGCACACAAAGTCAGTAATATCGTAAACGATACGGGTATATCCGTACGGTCTTTTTCCAAGATAGTAGCTGTTGCACCAAACCATGCTGTTATTGTAGATCCCGTCAAAGGTGACGAAAACCCTGCCGGTTCTTAAAGCTTCAGGCAAGTAAAAAGTTTTCCGGTACCATCCTGTACCCGCGGGTAAATAGCCTGTCCCGCTTGAAAAGGACGTCGAGAAGGGATGTTCTACAGCCCAGTCATGGGGAACATCCACTGTTCTCCATGTGCTGTCGTCAAACCCCTTATACCAGGCTTTCGGTTCTTCTCCCAGCTTGAATTTCCAACCTGGGCATAAATCAAATCTATTCGATATCGTATCCAAATTGCATTACCATCCCTTAACCCTTTGATAAAGGCAGGCTGTCCCCAGCCTGCCACATTCAATTTTAAACTGATATCATCTCATTTTTTACTGCAGAGAGTTTTTGAAAGCAGTCATCTGACGTTGTACTTCGGCAATAATCTCATCATGCCCTGCCAGCTTCAGCTGATCGCGCAGTTCTTTAACGGCGGCTTCCGGATCACCGGCTTTACCGACGCAGATAGCGGGCAGCAGCCTGTTGATAACTTCGGTGCAGGCCGTCAGCTGGGATTCAACCGGAGATTTGTCAAACACAAAGCGTCCGTAACGGTATGGTGTTGCATAGGTTTCATAGGTATCATAGATTTCCTTCCAGTTAGCGACCATATCGTCATTGGGATACTTCAGCTCAAACTTGTCCATACGTCCGCCCCAGAAGTTCGAAGAGAAGCTGTGGCTGTCGGTGATAAAGCCTTCCGGCTTCACGCGCTTGCCGTCCTTGATTTCGTACTGAACACCTTCAAGGCCCCAGTTGAACAATTTATACATGGTTTCATCATTGCGGATTAAGTCGTAAACCATCAGCGCTCTCTCAGGATTCTTGCAATTTGCCCCGATTGCTGTAGCGCCATGGGTGATGGACATTCTCACGAGGTTTTTGCTCTCTGCCGAACAGGGGAACCATTGCAGATCGGCGCCCGGAATTTCCCGTTCAAGCTCTGTTGCGGCGGTGACATAGGTTTGCGTATGGTGCTGGCGGATTCCGGTCAGCCCTGCCTTGAACTGTACCCAGGTATCGGCGGTGTTGTTCAGTACGTCTTCTCTCCAGTATCCGGCATCGCCCCATTGCTTCATCAGCTTTGCGAAATCCAGCAGTAAATCGGTGCCGTCATCCAACGGGAAGAAACGGGATCTGACTTCCCACCATTCTGCATCGGACTTACCGTAAGCCAGGCCGCTTTGCACGGGATCGATACAGATCAGACTGGACTTGGAAACGGGATAATGATCAAATAAAGCCTTGATATTGGAGGCGCCGGAAATGTCGAACGGGATGACGCCATCCTTGGACTTGTTATCCTTTATGCCCTGCAGATATACACCAAGCTCTTCCCAGGAATCGATGGGCTGGGTGATACCAAACTCCCTTGCCCAGTCCCCTCTGTACATAAACCCGTGGTTGATCCACTGGGAGTACTGATCTTCGGGAATCGCAATGATTTTACCGTTCAGGGTGGTTTCAGCCCAGTTATCTTTTGGAATCTCGTTCCATGTGATCGGCGCATACACGGGAAGCAGATCGTTCAGTTCCATGAAAGCGCCTCTTTGAGCGTTAGGCCACATTTCCAGCCAGTCGGATGCGGTGTTGATCAGATCCAGACCTTCCCCTGTCGCCAACAGAAGGTTGTACTGGGTCATATAATCGGTCCATCCGATGTATTGGATTTCAAGGGCACAGTTCAGTTTTTCCTTCAGGTACTTGTCCCACTCGGCTTTTACGGCCTCATACTGACCGTTGGTCGGTTTATTCCCCAAAGACAGGTGTGATATGGTAACAAATTTTGATGTGTCAATTGCCTTGGTGCCGCCTGTGTTGTTTGCTTCTGGTGCTTTCGTGGGCGTAGCTGGTCCGCTGGGTGTTGTCGTACAGGCTACCATGGTGAGTGCCAATAAAAGCGCAAACACCAGTGATGCAGCTTTTTTCATTTTCATAAAAAGCCCTCCTTCTTTCAAAAAACCTTTTATTATTTTCAGATAACCTCCCGGTTATTTGAATGCTATCCTTTCACTGCTCCGACGGTAATGCCCTGAATGAAATACTTTTGGACGAATGGGTATACAAAGATGATAGGACCGGTGGCAACCACGGCGGTGGCCATCTTCATTGATTCCAGCGGAATATCGACCGCAGGGATGTTTGAGGCCGCTGCGGAATCCCGGATGTATTTTGCTTCGTTGACGGTATTGTATAAAAACAGCTGCAACGGCCGGTATGTAACCTTACTGGACAGAAACAGCATTGAATTGTACCACTCATTCCAATAGTTCAGCGCGAGGAAAAGGCCGACTGTTGCAAGGGCCGGCGTTGCCGTGGGAAGGATGATTCTCAGGAAAATATAGAAATCCCCTGCCCCGTCTATGGTCGCAGACTCGGTAATGGAATGGGGTATGGATTTCAGGAAATTCTTCATGAGTATGATAAGCCACGGGGACATCATTAACGGCAGCAGGACGGCAAAATAACTGTCCTTCAGCTTCAGCGTTCTTGTAACGACCATATAAAATGGAATTAAGCCGCCTGAAAACAGGGTTGTAAAGTAAATATAGAAAGAGATGTGATTTCGAAGAGGAAAATCCGGCCTTTGCAGTGCATAACCCGTCATCGCGATGATGAACAGTCCGACGGTAGTGCCTGTTACCGTAAGCCCAATGGTCACCAAATAAGAACCAAGAACCATTTTCGGGTTTTTGAAGATCAGGTCATAAGCAGACAGGCTGAATTCCCTCGGGATCAGAGAGAAACCGTGCAATGTAATGCTTTTCTCGGCGGTAAAAGAGGACGAAATGATTAAAACGAAGGGAAGGATGCATAACAGGCATATAAAACCCGTCAGAAAAACGCCGAAAATTTGAATTGCTCTCTGGGTTTTGTCCACAACCTTATTCCCGCTGTCTAATTTGCGCAGTTTTTCGTCGGTTGACATACTTGATTGCAAGTCTAAGGTTTCCGGCATATCAGCACCTCCTCCGGGACCTTTCGGAAAATCATCCGTTTCAATGCACACTGAGCATCAAAAGGTTTCCAGGCCAGTTTCTAAAATAAGGAATAATCAGGTTCTATCTTTTTCACAATGGTGTTTACCGTCATCACCAGTGCAAAACCGAACAGTGACTGGTACAAGCCGACGGCGCTGCCCGACGAGAAGTTGAAGCTGACGTTCAGGCAACGGAAAACAAAGGTTTCGATGATGTCCGTTTTATTATACAACGCGGTGTTGCTCGCCCCCGTAAGGTTGTAGAACAAGCCGAAGTTTCCCTTCATGATGCCCCCCAGCGCGAACAGCAGAAGAATGATAAAGGTTGGCTTCAGGCAGGGCAGCAATATGTACCGGATACGCTGGAACGCGTTCGCACCGTCTATTTCACTGGCTTCCATCATTTCGGAATCAATTCCCATAATGGCGGCGAAGTATACGATGGACCCATAGCCGGTGTATTGCCAGAGGTAGACAAGCACAATAATAAAGGGCCACAATTGCGGTATGGAGTAAAAGTTGATGGTATCCCGCTCCATCTGGCGCAGCATGGAATTAATGACACCGGTCTGCACGTTCAGGAAGTTGTACGCAAAAACCCCTATCACAACCGTGGAAATAAAATACGGAAGAAACATCACGCTTTGGGCGAACTTTTTATATGCACGCAGGAACTTGCCAACCATTTCATTGAACAGGATGGCCACCGTAACCTGCAGGATATTTCCCGCGAGGATAAAGGCCAGGTTGTATAAAATGGTGTTTTTCGTCAGCATCCATAACTGGCCGGACATGACCAGAAAACGGAAGTTATCGAGACCGACAAATTTAGAACCGAAAATTCCGTCCTTGTAATTAAACTGTACGAAAGCCAGCCATACACCAGGCATTGGCAGATACGAAAAAACAAAAAAGAACGCGATGGCGGGCAAGCACATGAACAGCAGTGTCTTTTTTTTCATCAGTTTCTTAAGCCGGGCTTTCATTTTTACACTCCCCATCGATAATTGTAACCGGTTACATTTTTAATTATAATGTTCTTTGAAAAAAATGTCAAGTATGAATTGAAAAATGTTTTCCGTTTTGTGCAATTTTACTATTTCCGGAGGCTGCTGTATGCCGGGTTATCCCGCTTTAACGATACCGAATGTGTTTACCTATGACGATAATGCCCTGCAGGAATCCCTTTGGACAATCTCCATCTTAAGGCTGATATCGGAGATATTCTCCACCGGTTCACTGATCATTTTATTGATCAGATCGACCGCAATGAAACCCAGATCCTTGTATGGATGGGACAAAGTTGTGATGGAAGGCAGTGTTGTGGTGGAAATGGCACTGTTGTCAAAGCCTAGAACCGAGAAATCGTTGGGAATATGAAAACCTTTCGCAATGCAGGTATTGATGATGCCGGCAGCCGCTTCATCATTGATGGCGATGATGGCAGTGGGCAGTTCTTTTTCTTCAAGCAGCGCATTCATGGCATTTACGCCACCCTGGTAAGTAAAATCGCTGTGCTTGATCCATTCCTTTTTCAGATCAAAATCAATCTGCCGCGATACCTGTTTCAGAGCTTTTAACTTGATATCCGTAGACATGATGCCTTTTTTTCCGCCAAGAAAGCCAATCTTTTTATGTCCCAGACCGGTCAGATAGGATATGGCCTGGAACATCGCTTCATGCTCATCGGAGCTGACGGTGACGCAATTTTCGGTGTAATTGTCCAGCTTGCCATTGATGATGACAACCGGCGTTGGGAAAACATCCCTTTTTAACAGAGAAACATATTGGGCATTGGTTTTGGTCTCATTGACATGGCCTCCGAGCAGGATTAACCCGTCCACCTGTTTTTCGGCCAGCCTGGCGGCATAAAAGTCTTCCAGCCTGTAATCACTGAGCGTATTGCACAAAAAGACGGTCTGCCCGAACTCTATTGCGGCTTTTTCTATTTCAAGGAATACCTTCGCAAAGAAATGGTTGGTGATCTCCGGAAGTATCACTCCGATAGACTTTGTGCGCTGGGTATACAACCCTCTTGCCAATTCATTGGGCTTGTAATTGTAACGATCGATAACGCTTTGAACCAGTGTGCGGGTTTCTTCCTTCACGGCTTCGCTGTTGTTCAAAACCCTGGAAACGGTGGCTACGGATACATTACATTCCCTTGCAATGTCACGGATGGAGATTTTGCTCTTTTTAATACCGATCACCTGCCTAAACATTGTGAATGAAGCCTGCCCGATGTAAATGAAACGGGTTTCATTCCCATATCATCTTACTGGTTTTTATCAGGAGTGTCAATCGAATACGCAACAGGGTGACGGTGAAGTTATTTCCGGAAGTGTTCGTGCGTGACTGGGGTGATTCCGGCGACGAAAGAGGCTATGTAGATGGTATACGGTGCTGTCCTTGGACAGTAACCGAGCAGCAGCCATTCTTCTTCAGAAAGGGCAATCAATATTGACATACTATGGATATAAAAACTACAATGGAACTTAAGGACGGCTTTTTTACGAATGCCGGCATGGACTGTTTTTTACAATGCTTGCACATTCACAGCAGTCCATAAGGAGATTGATTGTGATACAAAATTATAACATATTCCATAAGCTTATCATTCTATCCCTGTGCATACCGGTAATTATGCTTGCAGGCTGTACTTCCGCCGTAGTTTCCGCTGCGGCGGAGCCGACTGAAATTCCCACTGCGGCTGTACCGACCGCAATTCCAAAATCTGCAGAACCATCTGTGAAATCCGAACCCAAATCGGAGCCGGCATCCGATAGTTTACAGGTTACACCCACTGTGGAGCCGCAAACAGAAAACGCTGCACCGTCTTCGTCACACACTCCGATCCGCGCGGACGCCGAACTCTCCGCACCGGATACCGGCACTCCGGTGCCCACACCCGGCTTGGCTTCCGAAAATCCTGATGCCACTACCACTCCAACGGTCACACCTGCAGCCACACCAACAGTTACACCCGCAGCCACACCCGCAGTTACGCCCACAGCTGCACCCACTCCGGCCGCTTCTGCAGGGTCAAAGACAGAACCGGTCAAGGTGGTTTATCCGATCAATTCTTTCAAAGATGATTCGGTTCTGTGCCTGACTTTTGATGACGGCGGTGATAAAAAGTCCGTCAAAAGAGCGCTCGAAGTGCTGGACCAGTATGACATCAAATGCACCTTCTTTGTGATCGGCAAGTATCTGAAACCCAATGCCGATCTGTGGAAACAGGCCATTGAGCAGGGACATCAGATATGCAACCATACGCAAAACCACAAATGGCTGTCGGAATTGTCCAATGAAGAGGTTAAAAAGGAAATTCTGGATTGGGAAGCTTCGGCCGCTGAAGTTCTTGGTGAAGAATATGTAGCGGAAATGAAGAAGGAATTCGCCTATCTTCGTATGCCCGGGGGTGCAGGCTCCAACAGTAAAAGAGTATTGGGAATTGTTAAGGAATTGGGTTATACGCCGGTGGGTTGGAATGTTGAAACCTATTATGCAGTGTTGCGGCATCACGATCTGAAAAAAGAGCCGGTTTCCGACATAGCTGATGAAGTGACTGCGCATGTTACTAAAAGAGCGTCCAGCGGTTCCATCATCCTGCTGCATTTTAACCCTTATGACACCACCCGCCTGGATGCTATTCTGGATGGGATTCTGGCAAAAAAACTGATTATGAAACTGCTTTCCGAACAGGGTATTTAAGATACCGAAACCAAGGGTTTTAAAGGAAAAGAGAAGGAGGAGAAAACATGGAAAACCAATTTGTTACAATCAAGCCCACAGAAATCACCGATAACCCGTTTAAGCTGATCGGTACCGACTGGATGTTGATCACCGCCGGAGATATCCAATCCTGGAATACCATGACGGCGAGCTGGGGCGGTTTGGGTTTTCTCTGGAATAAAAATACGGTTTTCTGCTTTGTACGGCCCAGCCGGCATACCTATTCCTTTATGGAAAATTCGATAAAATATACGCTGTCGTTTTTTGATGCTTCTTACCGTAAAATTCTAAATTTCTGCGGTTCTCATTCGGGAAGGGATTGTGACAAGGCTGCAGAAACCGGGCTGGTGCCCATTGCCGGTGAAGAAGGCATTGTTTACTTTGAACAGGCCAGGTTGGTCCTGGTGTGCGAAAAGCTTTATACTCAGGATTTTGACCCCGCCCGTTTCCTGGACCCGGATCTGAAAGCGATGAATTATCCGTTTGAAGATTACCACAGGATGTATGTGGGTGAAATCATATCCTGCCTGAAAAAAGAAGTGCAGGAAAGCAATCTTTGATCTTTTGGACGGGTTGCGCTGTCAGACTTCATTGCCCGGCCATCATTTTTTCTATTTCCTTTTTCGCTTTGCGATCGAGGATATCTGCTGACAGCGCCTGAAAAATATTAGCGTCGATCTTCCCGGAAGGCTGCTGTTTCCGAATTGCACCGAGGACGCTGAGAATATCGGTCAGTATGGACTTTTGCATGGATGGCCTGTTTTTTGTGATCTCTATTGAAATTAACGCATCTGCGATTTTTTCGGTAAGGTGTTTTTTATAAGGGATGATCCGGTGCAGCGCCTGAATGCATTGACGAACGGTTATCGGTTTTTCATCGTTCAGAATTTCCAGAAAAACATCCAGAGTATCTTCCATCCTGTTTTCGGTGTCCCATCGGGCGTTTTCGGCGATAAGCATCAGCCCTATGCTTCTTTGATAGGAGTTATCACTGTTCAACTTTTGAAGAAAAACATCCCAATAAGGATATACATCCCCAAACCCGGCTGAACGGCTTTGCAGTAAAAGCAGCGCGGCATATCTTATTTTATCATCTTTTTCATTCAGCAAGTTTACCAGAAAGGAAATATCTTCAGGGGTGAGCGTTTTTGCCGCTTCTTCTGTTTGCTGTTTTTCAAGGAATACCAGCTTTTCAATGGTGACCATATGTTCAACTCCTCCCATCCGTCTTACACCAATATATAATCCTTTATCAGACAACAGTGTGTCATATTTTATTATTTCAAAAATCGATCAGACGTTTTATCTGTGTGCAGTTTAAATGTAAAACATGGGTTAACAGGATAAGCTTTGCCTGCAAACAGTTAAAAACGTTCCACTGTCATCAATGAAACACACGGGAGCATTGTAAATAATTGGTTGGTTCCATTTTGAATCCATTTGGCTGTTTACAACGATCTGTTTCCTTGGTATTCTAGTTAAAATATATTTTGGTTGCAACCAATTCGGGGAGATGAGAAAATGCTGATCACCATTGACCGCAATCATCCTGAACCGCTGTATATCCAGATTAAGAACCGGCTGCGGGCGTTGATCGAAAGCGGAAGCCTGCCGCCGGGTTATTGTCTTCCGCCCGAACGAAAGCTTGCTGAAAGCCTTGGTGTTAACCGAACCACTGTTTTAAACGCATACAGGGATCTGAAATCCGAAGGCTTTCTTTCCTCCCATGTCGGCCAGGGAACCGTCGTATGCCGTCCGGTTTCAATGCCCGATATTGAAGCTTCTGCTCCGCTGCCCCTTTCATGGAGGCATGTTTACAATCAGAACGCAGATGCGTACAGCAGTGACATCACCCGTGAAATTCTGGCAATCGCAGGCCAAAAGGAGATGATCTCCTTTGCAGCGGGAATTGCAATACCGGAGTTGAATCCAATTGCAGAAATCCAGGAGATTTGGAAATGCATCAACGAAAAATACGGGGCTTCCATTTTTCATCATGTTCCCGTAGAGGGGCTGGCTGCTTTGCGGCAGAGCATCTGCACATTGTCGGGCAGCAGGGGAATCCGTGCGGCTGAAGCCGAAACGATGATCCTTTCGGGCTCGCAGCAGGGGCTGGACTTATTGGCAAGGCTTTTCGTTTCCCCCGGTGATACGGTGATCATGGAAGAGCCATCCTTCTTTTGCGCCAGGCAGATCTTTGAAGGCTGCGGCGCAAGAATCATCGGCATTCCGCTGGACGAAACCGGTATGAACCTTTCCATGCTTGAAAGTGTGCTGAAACGGCTAAAACCGAAATTCATTTATACAATTCCCACATTCCATAATCCCACCGGTGCGGTCATGAGCCTGCAGAATCGTCAGGAACTGCTCCGTCTGGCCTACCGCTATCACCTGCCCATCGTGGAGGATGATGCATATGGGGAACTGCGGTATGACGGCGAACAGGTGCCCTCGCTGAAAGCGTTGGATAACCATGGGTATGTCATCTATCTGAGCACCTTTTCAAAAGTCCTGTTCATGGGGCTGCGCATCGGTTGGCTTCACGCGCCGGCACAGGTAATCCAAAAACTTACATCCGTCAAACAGTTGTCGGATCTGCACACCAACAGTCTTGCCCAGTATATTCTCGATGCCTTTATCCGGAATAAGTATTATGAACGCCATGTACGGCGCGTATTGGCTGCGAATAAGGAACGTCGGGACATCATGCATGAAGCTCTCGTCCGGTATGCACCCAAAGACATCCCGCTGAAATGGGCCGTTCCGCAGGGAGGCCTGTATTTCTGGCTGCAGCTTCCGGATTCCGTTCCGATGGCCCGCTTTTATGAAGAATCTGTGAGAAACGGCGTGGTTTTTGTGCCCGATCGGGTATGCTGTCTGGAGGAACCGCTGGGCAACCATATCCGGCTGAACTTCACTTATCCCGCAGCCGACCGGATCTCCGAAGGAGTCCGGAAACTGATGGAAGCGCTTGAGAAGGTATATCGCGAATCGGAGCATGCCATCTGCACACCCGGCGGATATGCCCCCATTCTTTAAGGAGGTACAGTTATGCAATTATCCAGACGCATGAATTATTTAAAAGCTTCGGAGATCAGGGATTTGCTGAAGTTGACAGAGCAACCCGAGATGATATCCTTTTCAGGGGGGATGCCCGCACCCGAACTCTTTCCGTCGGAAGTTATCCGCCAGGCCATGAATTCAGTCCTGGCTGAAAAGTCGGAAATAGCCCTGCAATATGCCTGTACCGAAGGTTATACCCCTTTACGGGAAAAGATCGCACATCGGATGGAAGCGAAGTTTCAAGTCCGGCTGACCAAAGAACAGGTTCTGGTGACAAACGGATCCCAACAGTGTCTTGACTTTACAGGACGGCTTTTTTTGGACGAAGGCTCGGTTGTCCTGTGTGAAAGCCCTACATACCTTGCGGCGATCAACGCGTTTCGCGCTTATATGCCGCGTTTTGTCGAGATGCCCACCGACAGCGACGGGGTGAAACCCGACTGTCTTGAAAAACTTATGAAAACAATTGACGGGATCCGGTTGATTTATGTGATCCCCGATTTCCAAAACCCTACGGGGAACTCCTGGTCTTTAGAGCGCAGAAAAGCTTTTATGGATGTGATCAGCCGGTTTGATATCCCCGTGCTTGAAGACAACCCATACGGTGAGCTGCGTTATGAAGGCAGGCATCTGCCCTCCCTGATGTCCATGGACAAAAAAGGGCAGGTTGTTTTTGCCGGAACCTTTTCAAAGATCCTTTGTCCCGGCTTCCGTGTGGGATGGATCGCTGCCGAAGCGGATATCATCCGGAAATACGCCCTTTTGAAACAAGGTGCCGATCTGCATACCGCCATCGCGACACAGATGTGCATTCATGAAATCCTGGAGACGTTCGATCTGGAGAGCCATATTTTAAAGCTGCAGCAGGTTTACCGTTCACGCAGAGATATTATGCTGGATGCCATCTCCAGGTTCCTGCCGGGTTACGTTCAGCCCTCCCGCCCACAGGGCGGCCTGTTTTTATGGTTAACGCTGCCCGACGGTATGAATGCCCGCGAACTGCTTGAAAAGAGCCTTCGGAACAAGGTTGCCTTCGTGCTGGGGGGATCGTTCTTCCCCAACGGAGGGCACGAAAACACCATGCGTCTGAATTATTCTTACAGCCCTGAAGCAGTGATAGTTGAAGGCATCCGCCGGTTGGGAGAGGTCATGGTTTAACAGCTTCTTATTCATCATTGGTTTTTCCCGGCCCGCCACAGATGAATAACAGGAATTTTTATGCTGAAGATTTAGCCGGTGGCAGCGCAGCCCTATTTTCTGTAACCGGTTGCCTGGGCGACAGCGATCAGGTCGTCGTTTTCATCCAGCACATCGATATGGACGTTGCAAATCTTTTTGCCGGATGATACTTCCTTCGCTATGGCTGATAAAACCTTGCCCTTAGGAGATTTTACATAGGATATATTTACATTGATGCCCACCGTAAGCATACCCGATGAATTGCACGCAGCTGCGAACGCATAATCTGCCAGCGCAAAGATGGCCCCTCCCTGAACCATACCCACACCGTTCAGATGATTTTCAGTAACCTCCATCTGAACCCTGGCATACCCGGGCTTTACTTCGATAAGCTTTGTACCCACATATTGCGCAAACTTGTCTTGTTGAATGAATTGAATCAAATCTGAATCCACCGTTCTACCATCCTTTCCTGCCGGTTCCGAAACCCGGCAAACTATCGTTACGGTTTCCCGCCGATGTATAAAGTATAATCTATACCCCGGTGAAAATGCAAATGTAAACCTCTTTGCTTGTTACTCCTTCAGGATGATATGGATGGTACCGTCCCCTGCCTTTTCGAAACCGATAAACTTACAGGTAAAAATAGGAACCCCCGAAGCTGATAATCTGAGGCTGCTTCCCGGCTTTATGTATTCGAAAGAGTTTTTTCGCGGTCTCCAGCGCGAAACCGCACTTTCATGGAGCCAGCCCCGGACGGCCTGGTTCTCCTCAGCATATTCCACCTTCAGCCACTGTTTTTCTGTTTTTCCGAGATACCGAAGCACAATAGACTTATCGGTCAGTTTTTTTACCTCTTCGCCGTCGGGGGCTTCCCGCAGGACGGCAGATTTCGACAATTGGTAATATACCTGTACATTTTCTTTTATAGCCGGAAACAGAACAACCGGGCCGGATTCTTCCGTACTTATCAAATATTCTCTTTCCCAGTTCGTATAAACCGCTGCCACAGTGCGGCTGGACCCTGGTATTACCCATAATGCGGCAGTCAGCAGCACCAGCAGAATGCACGACACAAGGACAACACGAACACTGATCGCACCATAGGGGGGATTCCATCGGATGATCCTGTCAAAAAACCTGTACACCGATGTGATGATCCGAACGGCAAAATCTTCGGCGGAGACCAAAAACTGAGGAAACCTGCCGGTCTTTTTTCTGGAACGGATCACAAGCTTTCCCCAGGTTTTCATGCAAAAATTCGTGGCACCCAAAAGGGTTTTTTGCAAAAAGCGCAATAACAGCTTCAACAGGGCAAGAAACAGCGGCAAGAACACAAAAAGCGTCAGGCATACAACAATGACGGCGGTGAGAAAAGTAACAAACACTCTCCAGGTTACATCCAGCGATTGAAGCATACTGAGAAAAATCGCAATTGCCCTGTTCATTCTCCATCCTCTCCTTTAAACCCATATGTCTGGCCAGCATCTTTGCCGATTTTATCTCCGGTTTCCCTGGCTTGATATGTAAAAAGGCTTTCCTGGCCTGCTTCGGGGTTTTTCAGCTTCAGTGCGGCTTCCCTGTTGCGTATTTCAAACCGGTGCTCCATTTCGGCAAGCTTTATTTCGGCTTCTTTCTTCTGGCGCGCCATCTGCAATGCAAAATCTTCTTCCAGCTTTTTAATGGCCTGAATATGCTCCTCCTGCTGCCTGCGGTTTTGCTGGATCAATTCCAGAGCATTGGCATCTGGCCTGACCAGAATGCTCTCAACATTCACGCAAAGCCCGTAATCCCTTTGCATGATTTGCCGGAAATTAGTGCCCGACAGTAACGTCAGGCATTCCCGCTGGAGTTCCTGGCTTTTATCCGGCGCATAATTCATGCTGATGCTTTCCAGGTAAGGCAGCAGTTTTTGCTGAACGAGCCTTGGAACATCCTTCATCATCGATCGTACAAAAATATCGGGACTTTCTACACGGATCGAAAGGGTAATCCTTGCGGTAAACCCTGCCAGATCATCGGATGAGCCCAACGGCTGATCATAGGTTTTCTGGAACTCACGCAGATCAACCACATATACGGTGGAGTACCGGCCGGCCATTAATTCGGAACGGGTAATATTGCTTCCGGTTGAAAAGACGACACAATTATCGCCCGAACCCAGATAAACCCTTGCGGTACCGGGCTTCACCTGGGGTTTTTCATCAAAAATACTCATACCATTGAATTCTTCCAGCAAGATCACCGGATTGAATTCACTCATGATCCTCATCTCCTTTGATCCAGACATAAGCTTATAGCGTGATAGCCGGATTAGATGGGGTTTATTGACAGGTGGTGCCGTCTGTTCTCTTTTTTCGGGAATCTGTTGTCTGCATGCAAGCAAAAAGTTTTTGATGCCTGCATCTTTGATGACATATCAGGATGTGTGTACACGGCAAATTTGCAGAAATGTGTTGTCTGCCGGCATCATGAATTGGAATGATAATTTAACTTTACCATTTATTTATTTATATTTCAACACGACACAACAGAAGAATCGTCCCCTTGTGTCGTGTTGTGCGGTTATTCTATTTTTAGCGAAGTCAGAACTTCTTCTGCTTCCCTTTTACCCTGTTCATCATCGCTGAAATAGGCAATCATGATTTTATAATACACTCCGTCTTTCTCCAGGTAGACATAGGACTGTGTCTGCTTCAGGGTTTTTCCGATGGTGATTTCCATCGACAACCGGGAGCCCTTAATCCCTGAAACCGTAATGCTTTCTATTTCCGAAAAAACCACGTCTTCAAAGAACCCCTTCAATTGCTCCTTTTCGTATTCGGCCAGTTCGGCTGTGTTCTTGACGCTGCTTGGCGCATACGGTTCCAGGACATTCACCATCGTTGTTCCTTTCTCATATGCTGCCAGCATATTTATCGGATTCTCTTTCTCCGTCCAACCCTCAGGCAAATCCACTGTTATCTTAACATCGGTTTTTGCTGCAGAAGCAGTGCTGCCATTAACGGCGCTGTCGATCTGGTCAAGCAGTTCTTTGGTATCATCAGCCAACTGAACCGGCAGATCTTCAAGTTTATCCTCTACGAAACCGGCATCATCCTGTTCATCTTTTTTCTTCCCGCATGCGGTCACCATCGAGAACACCATGGCAAACGCCAGCAGGAACAGTACCAGCTTTTTCATCATTGCTCCATCCTCCTTAACATAATTTGGATATTCTTTGCAAATATGCTATTACTTTTCACAGTATTTTCAATAATATTCTAAAATACCCGGGCACTCTTTGCCCGGGCATCTTGATAAGCGCTGGTATATAAATTTTTGCGATTTCACCGAATCATGCAGCCTCCATATTGAAGGATGCATCCTGGAGTTTAGGATCCTGTCCTGCGATCGGCTTATGGTGGTATGACTGTGAGCAATATTAAGGATTACCGTCATCAGATCTTCAAAACGGAATATGCCGTTAGAAAATGCGAAGGCGCAGGAAGTTTTCTTTCACAAACTCAAATTGCAGGATTTTCTCCAATGCCTGTTCCATGGATTTCTCCAGGGCTTCATGGGTTAGCAGCACGATGGGGACGTAATTATCCTTTTCATGGGTCTCCAATTGCACCATGGAGGAAATCGAAATGCCGTATTCGGCCAGTACACCGGAGATTTTGGTCAGAACGCCGGGGATGTCCCGGGTGAAGAACCGCAAATAAAAGCGGTTTGTGATTTCCTCGGTGGGTATCAGTTTCACATCTGTGATTGGCCGGATCATACCTCTTTTAAGATTTTCTCCGTTATTGCATAAACGTTCGGACAAATCCACAATATCGCTGACGATGGCGCTGCCGGTAGGCCTTTCTCCCGCCCCCGGGCCATAAAACATTGTATTGCCGACAAAATCTCCCTTGACAAAAATTGCGTTCAGTTCGTTGCTGACGGCAGAGAGCAGATGCTTATTGTCGATCAGCGTGGGATGCACTCTTAAATCCAATCCGCCGTTGATCACACGGTAGATGGCAAGCAGCTTAATGGTATATCCGAAAGACTTGGCAAAATCGATGTCCAGTTTGGTAACGGCGGTAATGCCTTCGGTATAGATGCTCTCATAAGGGACAAAGCTGTTTGAAGCAATCGAGGCCAGTATCGTAAGCTTGTGCGCAGCATCTCCGCCGCCCACATCCAATGTTGGATCCGCTTCGGCAAATCCCTTCTCCTGCGCGCCTTTCAGCGCATCGGAAAACTCCAGGCCTTCCTGGTACATCTTCGTGAGGATATAGTTGGAGGTGCCGTTCAGGATGCCGTAGATGCTTTCGATATGATTGGCGATCAAGCCCTCCCGCAGCCCTTTGATGATGGGTATGCCACCCCCGACACTGGCTTCAAACAGCAGATTGACGCCGTTTTCCCAGGCTGTTTTGAACAACTCGCGGCCATGGGTTGCGATGAGCGCTTTGTTGGCCGTTACGACATGCTTGCCCTTTTGCAGCGCTTTAGTGATAAAGCTGAAAGCAGGCTGGTACCCGCCAATGGTCTCAACGATCACGCTGATCTCGGGATCCTCAAGCAGCTCGTTCACATCGGTAGTGCATTTCACCGTAGTCAGGTCAATATTGCGCTCCCTGCCCCAGTCAAGCTCCGCGATGGACTTCAGGTTGAAGGTGATCCCACTGCGGGTTTTCAAAAGCTCCTTCTGTTGCAGTAAGATCCTTGCCACACCGGTTCCTACCGTACCCAATCCGATGATTCCAATATCAATCTGTTCCTTTTTCATAAAGCCGCTCCTTCTCTCCCGAATTCATTTCCGGACTGCAAAACCTCTTCAGTGCCCCTGTAAGGGGCTTTTCGCCCATATCCGGCATACCGGTTTGCAGGTTGGATATTTTCCGGGTATAACAATACCAAACGCATTCATCATTCTGCGCTTTTTTAATTAGAGTTATTATAGCAAAGGAAAAGGTTGCTTGCAATCGCAACCCGTATTTGAACAGCGGGAGCAAACGCCTGAGTTACTGTTCAGAGGTACTGACAAACAGATTCTGTGAGAGGAAGTCTTAGCGGTGTGAACAGTAACTTGCTTATTGGCTGAATCGATTCAGAAGTTTACGAAAGTAGCGGGCGATCGGGCAATTATACTGACAAAAGGCAGCATGTTCCGTTGCTGCCTGTGAAGATTTAAAGTATACAGGGCGCTGTGATAAGCTGAAGTTGAGCCTTAGGCTTTTTTGCCGTTATGCTCTGTTATTGGCTGCCGGATATTTTTTTATCCTTATGCACGAAGAAATAACCCACATTGCTGTCTTTGGCGTATGCAATAAAAAACTTTCTTACCTGTGCCCGGTGTTCATCGTACAATTCCATGCTTTCGTACAGTTCCCTGTAAGTGTTGAACAGCTTCAGCTTCATACGGATGATATTGTTCAGCGTGCATTCCCTGCTGACCAGGCTGTTCTTCGTTTTTACGTAGTAGTAAACCGGAGTGTTCAGGCATGCAAATGTTTCGGCATACCGTATATAGTCCAGGTTAAACAGGAAATCCTCACACCAGTTAAGGTCGGTGCAGCAGCGTAACCTGTGTGCCGTTATGATATCGCGGCGGTACAGCTTGTTCCACATCACACCGTAATAAAAGTTTGCCGGCTCTTTCATCATGATGGTTAAAAATTCTTTTCTGTTCAGGATGATGTCGGCTTTGATATTGCCCTTTTCTTCCTTCATCCGGTTTACCACGCGGTAAAATTTTGCGATCACGATATCGCACTGGGTTTGCTCGGCTCTGTTCACCAGGTCGCCGGTACTGTTTTCAGTGACCCAGTCGTCACTGTCGACAAACTGGAGATATTTCCCCGATGCTTTCGCCATACCGATATTTCTGCTTTCCGACACACCTGTATTCTGCTTATCGACAACAATCACTCTTGAATCTTTTTCAGACCAGCCTTTACAAATGGAAAGGCTTGCGTCCGTACTCCCGTCGTTGACGAGAATCAACTCTATATTCCGGTACTTCTGGAGAAGAATGCTCCCGATACAACGATCCAAAGTTTTTTCGGCGTTATATACCGGAACAATAACGCTGACCAAAGGTGAATCCATATTCCCCCTCCAACTGACTCATCCTTGATGTCAATCTTTTTATGCAGTTTTGGCTGCAATACAAGTTTAACACTTTTTTGCCCTGCTTTCAAAGCTGTTCGAAACTATTTTTTCTGTAAAAACTGAATAAACACTTCCGCCAGTTCCGGATCAAACCGTTTCCCGGCGTTTTCGCGAATATACCGGACCACGGTTTCCTTTTTCCAGGGGTTATTCTCAAATCCATGCATTCGTCGATCATATGCTTCGGCCAACGAAATAATGCGTGAATACAAAGGAATTTCTTCTGCCTTCAGACCCTGCGGATAACCCAGTCCATCCCATCTTTCATGATGACTGTATACAGCATCGGCGATATCCATCGTATCGTCAAACAGGTTCAGGATCCGGTATCCGATGGCTGTGTGCTGCTGAACTTCATATACCTCCACGTCGGTCAGCGGACGACTGTTATCCACCAAATCCTTCTTCAGCACCACCTTGCCGATATCATGCAGATAACCCGCTCTTTTCACCTTGTTCACTTCGGTTTTGGGCAGTTTCAGCTCTTTGGCAATGCTTTCGCACACCTCGCTGACCTGGATGGAATGCCTCATTTCCTCCGGATCGATCTCATGCAGGGTACTGATAATCGCATTCAGTGTTTCGGAATTGTTGGCTTTGCGGTTCAATGTTTTTTCCCTGTACATAGCATCTTCGGCATTTGAAATAGTTTCCGTAATACTCTGTATGCTGTGCGTTTTCGTGTCGGTTCCGAGGGCCATACTGCACTTAATGGCATCA
>Ga0116191_1001522_pt1 | contig 18705 bp, 38 predicted proteins | sample AD_UKC111_MetaG_FD_89897 | JGI IMG/M metagenome (GOLD analysis project Ga0116191, IMG submission 89897) | Active sludge microbial communities of municipal wastewater-treating anaerobic digesters from Hong Kong - AD_UKC111_MetaG | ecosystem: Engineered > Bioreactor > Anaerobic > Digestate...
ACGAAAATTTGGCCCATTTCTTTCCAAGGGCAAAACAGTACATCGGGGTGGCAGATGTTTGCATGGAGGCAATCCACTTCGCATCGGGGTTCGAGTCCCTGCCCCCGACAATCCGCGCATGTACTTGCGAGATCACCTGAGCAAGACGAGGGTTCGACTCCCTCCGACTCCACAAAGCTTCGTCAGCTTTTGGGAAGGTAGCGAAAGTGTAACAGTAGGCATATCCTACGGCCAACCCAACCCAAGGGGTCGCCCGGTATTGATTGGCAGGAAGAACGTGAGGAGTGGGTTATCCGACAAACGGCAACGTGCGTCCACTGCATTCCCGCTTCGCTGCAGCAGCGTAACGGGAATACCGAAGCCCCGCCGGGTCGTAGCGGGGCAAAATTTAAAGTCAGGCAGTATGAAACTCATCATAAGTAAGACGCTGAAAATTAAGGTTCAAAAGCTGTTTTTCAGTTGGATCAAGTTTGAAGATCGCGACGGAACGACAAAAAAGGTTCAACACATAACTTGGAAACGATGTCGAAAGAGCCGATAAAACCGATTTATCAACAAATCACGCCCCACGCTGAAACGACGAATCGACTGGCCAAACGCATCCTCGAATTTGACCCGACACCCGTATATGGTCGCATCGAAGTCAACCCGTTCAAACGATTTCAAAAGAACATCACCCATGGGCAAATGTTCCCCAATCGTCCTGACAACACCTGTGCGTGCGGCTGCGGGAGGTACCTTACCGGCCGACGAACCCGCTGGGCAACGAGCGAATGCGGTTGGTTCGCCTCGGCCGTGTATGAGATTATCTGCGGGTACACAAGAACGATTCGCAAGTACGTGTTGAATGAAACGCACAGGTGTGAATCGTGCGGCACAAACTATTGGGAAGAGATTGACCACATCGTACCTGTTTGTCGCGGCGGCGGGGGATGTTGGCTCAACAATTACCAAAAGCTTTGCAGCAGTTGCCATAAAGCCAAAACCAAACTCGACGTTAGATAAGTTTCGAATCTATGCTCATTAAACGGAATGATTATTGCGGTCAATCGTTGCTCTCGCAGCAAAACCACAATAAATAATCATTTCTAAACAAAAAAAACATGACAAACTTTGAAATCCTTAACCAACTGGCCCAAGAAGAAAGCTTAACCGTTTCCACCCAACTCGCCGAAGGTCACACGAGAGAAGCCGGCGGAGTGATCGGCATGGAAGTCCCCCGCGACGTACTGGATCAAACGATGGAGAACGCCGAAGGCTATTACTTCTTTCTTATCATCGCTCCCAAAGCGCAGTATGATGCGATGAGCGGCCAATAACAAACGATTCAACCAAACCCCTATGGAACCCTACGCCAACCGTCGCGACATACTTGACATCGTCGAAAGTCAACCGTACGACAAAACGGTTGCTATGTTTAAAGCCTCCGTACTCGAGCAGATGAGCAAAGGCGCGTTGGACGAAGTAATGGCCGAAGCGATGCTGTTTAAAGCGATCGCGCATCAGGAATTTGAATTTGCCCAGGGGATTGCGATGGCAATGGAGGAATACAAAACAATCAAAACCCAACAAACGATCCAATCCTGTGTCGTAAAAGAAATGCGGTGGTGGGAGCGATTGTTTCGACGAATATAAACCAAACCCCAAATTATCATGACCGAAGAAATCAAAGCCGTCATTGAAAAGAACCTTCCCGCGCAGGTAGGCTCGACACTGAAAGACGTATTGGCGCAGGGCGAAAAAGACGCTCGTGAGTTAAAAGACCTCAGAGAGTCCTATGGGTTTGCCCAAAAACGAATCAGCGAATTAGAGCAGAAACTAAGCGATTACAGAGTTCTCGATGAACGCAACGCCGCGCTCGATCACCGCGAAGCCGAGGTTGACCAAAAGATACGTGACCAAAAAGTGTTTGAAGCTGAATTGAAAGCAACAGCGGCCGAAGCGCGAGCCAATGAAATGGCCGGCTTTGTCGGCATGGTTTTCAGGAGCCCCGTTTTCAGAAGACACATTAACGAGTACGATCATTATGGAAGCAATTGGGTTAACGGGCAAGAACAAAAATACCGATCAGGCGGCGGAAGAGACGAAACATGTTCAATAGATCAGTATTGACCGAATGAGAACCATCGACTCAACGCTCGACGAATGGGCGAAACTGATCGGCCGAAAACCCCCGTCGCCCCCGCGCAACTACGATGTTGTGATCGAGAGGGAAGATTGGTACGGCGAAACCGTTTTTCGCCCGTACGTCAATCTGCATGTGGGCAAAACGCTGTTGGGTAAGGTTAAGAAAAAGCGAATGTCAGTCCGGCAAGCCTTCATTAAGATCAAACCCCAAAACCGGGGCTGGTTCGAGTTGACCGACGATTCCTACTCCGTACCGGCAAAATCCCTCGTCGAAGCAGCGTTGGCCGCGGAAGACGCGATCGCTGATTTTTTTAAAACGCCCTTTCGTGATTTGGATATTAAGAACCCGATGTTTGAACCCTGATGAAAGACTACGAAAAACACGTACGAAGCGAGCGGCTATCGAATGAGCACGGCCATGCCATGGCTTACTGCGGCGAGCGCATCACGATGGAGTTTCACTTTGTCAACGCCGAACACGCACTGTCTAACGCCCAGGCTAACGGAAGACTCATTCCGTGTCGTAAATGCAAAAAACGAATGATCGAACTTTTAAACTGGATGGCATGAGACGAATTCGAGATGTCAATTATCCCCTGTTAGTATCGGGTACCGCGGTGTATGCGAGGATTCGCGGCGTGTATTATGTATCGCTTCTTTTGCCTTTCCCCGGCGGATACGCGATTGATCTCTACCGCGGCACCCAACGACCGCGCTTTCGCAACATCGCTGTTTTAGGCACACTGTGGTTTTTGCCGTTTGCTATCCTGACACTGTTGATGTTTACCTGTTACGCATTCGGCGCTCCGTTTAGTTTCTTTTACCAAGTCCTGCAGCGCGAGTCATTTATCGTGACGGATTACCAACGCTCGGGTGGGTATATCGCGTTTGCGCTGATGATGCTCGGTATTGCTTTTGTTGTTTTAACAATCCTCCGATGAACCGAAAAGAAACCTTCGTCGTATCCGACTTCCTCCGATGCCTTACAAAGCTTCGGTTCCCGCGCGATCAAACCCGAGTGGTCGGTCATGCGCGGATAACCCAAGATACCAAGTCGATCATTACCATATTTCTTCGTTCCGACGACCCTTGGTATGTCGGAACGATGGACTTTTCCGAATTCGAAGCCCGATTCAAACGACACATTGCCGATTGGGACCAACGAATACAACGATCCGAAACAACATTGAAATCCAAACAACACACTACCAAGGATGATAATCTACCTCGACTTTGACGGCACGGTCGTCGAACACCAATACCCGAAAATGGGCCGGTGCAACTTCGGCTGTTTTGAAGTGATGAAGAAACTCCAAGACGCAGGACACGAAATTATTCTCAATACGTACCGTGCGGACATTGGCGACGGCACGCTGGAAGAAGCGCTGTCGCTCATTAACGACCGCTGTAACGTTTACATCAAAGACAGATCGCAACGAGATACGTTCGACCTTCTGCCCATTACCGCGACCGAGCGCAAGATCTATCCCGCGCCGTGGCATTTGGAACAGGCTCGACAAACCCAAACGCTGTTCATCGACGATATCGCGCATGGTATGCCGCTCAAACCCGCGGTGATGACCAAAGGCCGTATGGTCGATTGGGATGAAGTAGATAAGCAATTGGAGCAAAACGGATTTTATCAAACGATATGAACTACATAAAAAAACATCGAGAACTGATCTTTTTAGAACTTCTCATCATCACCCTGTACACCTTCGTCATCAAAGACAAAGAACCGTATTACATTCTCCCGGCACTCTTTCTTTGTATGTGCGTGATCGTTGGTATTCTGATTTTTATCGAAATTCAACTAAAACCCAAGCCCAAAGATTTATCAAGCATCACGATCGAACAAGCCGCGCATGTACTGCGTCTGACGTTCTTTGCCCACGTCCAATACCCGATAAGCGATTACAAGTTTTATCTCAACGCTGCCGGCAATCCCACGATTCGAATCAGCAACAGCGCCTTTGAAGAAAACCTGACGTTCGGCATTAAAACAGGCTCGATCTGGGCGATCGGCAAACCATCGAACCACGTCAAAATTCCCGCAGCGGTTTACAAGTACTTGAGAGAAGAAGGATTTACCGTTTATCAATAGCTATGCTGAAATACATCTTACAACTCTTTGGGCTCAAATTCACCGAAACCAAAAACAGCCCGACCTTCAAAAGACCGCTTCCTGAAAACATCGAAGTTGGCAAGCTATATATGCCTTGGTATGACAAACATTTTATCGTACTCTGTACCGGCCACAGCCCCAACAACCCCCGCATCAACTTTGCCGGGGTCGTAGTATGGAGAGATAATGCCTCTGATAATGATTCGTACCTTGGCCAGTATTACGACAATTGGTTTTGCGACGTTTTTGAAGAATACCACGGAGAAATTGCCATTACCCATGACTAATATCCTCACCACCATACCCCGCGCTAAATTCCGTACATGGGAAGAAGCACAAGCGATACTGAGACAATGCGACGGCGAAGCGCATGGCCGACGTCAACCGATGTTTTGGCTGATCAACACGGTGAACCTACCCAGAAAAATCACCCTCATGGACAGCGTCTGCTACATGGTATTCGATGGATTCATCCGCGGGTATTTCAACATTGTCGATACGGACCAATCCGAAAATTGGCGATTCAAACACCGCATCGGCAAACCCCGTACGACCCAATGCATCGTCATGGCCAACTGGCATCCGATTCGACCTATTCCCAAAACCGGCTTTCAAGGCTGGCGTTATACTGAACTTAAACCATAAAACGATGCAATTCAGAAAGAAACCCGTAGTCATTGATGCACTCCAATTGACACTTGAAAACTTCGAAGAAGTCAAACAGTGGTGCGGCGGAAAAACATGGAGCCGCCCCCCGATGCGAGCCGTAACCGGAATCACAATCCCCACCCTCGAAGGAAATATGGAAGCCTCATTCGGCGACTGGATCATTCAGGGAGTGAAAGGTGAATTTTACCCCTGCAAACCCGACATATTTGAAGCCACTTACGAACCCGTCCCATGACCCTCACCGAAGCCACGGAACTCCGCGTCAAACTCAAACGACTCGAAGCCCAAATCGAATCAGGTACGTTGTCACTCTTCGACCGATGTACCGTCGAAAACTCAATGCTGGAAATCAAAGAACAACTCGGAACGTTTGAACGGTACGTGCGCGAATCAGGCGACAACTGCGAAAACTGCTCCGGCTAAAACTCAAAACTATGCTCGTTTCCCAACTCGTTGAACGACTGCTTCAACTCCCGCAACACAAATCCGTCATGATCGACTGCTCACCCTCACAGGCCGACTTCTTTCTTTTCAAACCCGTCGAAGATGTTGATGAAGGCGAACTGGAAGAAGGTGAAGAATCGGTCGTGCTGATTCTGCCTTTTAAAATCGACCAAGCGCTGAATGAACCTAATACAACACATTATAACTGACAAACACAATGAAAACACTATGGCTTATCGTCGCGGCTATCACCGCCGTCAATCTGTGCTTTTGGACTTTTAACCACATTCACCCCTACGCATCGTTTGCCCTCGCTCTGCTCTTTATTTCAGCAATTATTTTTTACACCAAACCAAACAAACCAACACAATGAAAAAGAAAACCATTTTCATCCCTCTTTGCCTTTGCACTTTATTGCTCTCCTGCGAAAGAGTCGCCCCGAATTACTACGGCGTTCTCATGGAAAACTACGGAAAAGAAGGCAAATCCGATTACAGCAAACAACAAGGCCGCGTCAATACCCTCGGTGCCGGTACGGAATTATTCCAAGTCCCGGCGTTCGAACAACGAGCGACCTTTACCAATGACGACGGTACCGAAAGAATACTCAAACTGAAAGCTGCCGACAATACCGAATTTTCCGCCAAACCCCTATATAGCTACAAAGCTCTCGCCGATAAAGTTGTGGATCTGGTATTTCAAAACTCACGGCTGGGTTCAGGAGACGACTTTATGCGCAGCCTGGAAGATAACGTCCTTGAACCCCATATCTACGATCTGATCAAAGAAGAAAGTCGAAAGTACGTTACCGATACCCTGATGGCCAACGGCGGTAGCTTGCGCTTTGAAACCAAAGTACAGGAATTGATCAAACAATCATTCGCCGAAAAAGGATTGGAACTCATTACCTTCTCCGCTAACCTCGACTTCAGTGACAAAGTCAAAGCCAAAATCGACAGCCGTAATGAAGTCAATACCAATGTCAGCGTATTGGACCAACAGATCATTGAACAGAAAAAACGGAACGAACTCGCCCAGCTAAAAGCCGAAGAGAATATTATCCTGTCTCGCGGCATTACACCGCAACTGCTGCAACAGCAGTTTATCGAAAAATGGGATGGCAAGACACCGCTTTACGGAAATACACCTTTAACCTTGCTAAAACAATAATAATCGGTTTCAGGGGAATAGTCCATGCGAAAAAAATCTTTTGGCAAAGCAGAAATTGCCGTGAAAAATAAATCCCATGGGAACTATTCCCCCGCCGTGGCCGTGCCAAACCGTTTTTTAAACCCACGACCCGTCCCCGTACCCCGGTCTTTTTGTGGGGGAAATGAAAGAGTTTTGAGGGGAGAGATTCTTTTTGTGATTTTTAAAGGCCAAACAAGGCAATGAGGCAAAATCAGGGGAACGGTTAGGATTTGGCTGTTTTGAACCGTCTGACGTTTGGATGAAGGAATTGAATCAGGGGATGATATACAGGCGAACGAAACGTCGAGCCACTTGTTTGTCCAATAGATGTACGGAGAAGAATCAAGCCTGTCACGCGACGGGCTTTTTTATTGGGGCAACTGTTTGCGGGTACAGTATAAGCTTTGATAAGATTCAAGCCGACGACTTTGAGAAGCCTGATTAGTTTCAGGCTTTTTATTGGAAATATATTTTTAAAAAATAAATAAAAAAAAACTAAAATATATTTTTGTAATATAGAAACATATTTCTATATTTGTATAGGATTTCAGCGCAGGGGGAAATAACCCGAATTGTGCGAAGTTCGACCGAAACTTTATAACAATCACAAATCATGGCAACATTAATCATTTTCCTAATCGGCATTGGAATTGCCGTTGCAATGACAATTTACGCTTGCGTCGGCTGTGACAAATACTGCAAAGAGCGTAACGCTTATCTTCGTAAGAATCATCCATACCTTTACAAGTAATGGCCATGAAAGATAATATTAAGTTCGCTCTTTACTTGCCGCTACTCATTGTCGCGTATTTGGTTCTGTGGATTCTCCAACTTGCCAAGCAGTCCGAAGGTAAAATCTTTCGCCTCGTCGAAATCCTTCTCATGTTCATGCTCATTTACGTCGCCCTGTTCTTCGCTTGCAGTATATAACTTCGTTATATAGCCGAATTTGGCAAAAATTTTGTCATAGCAAGCGACTTATCAGTAAAAACTATTAAGAATTAAAAAGTTATCAGAAAAATCTATCAGTTGATGCGCGTTGGAAGAGGGGAACACTTCCCAAGTTACACTATATCACATTCCAATGTCTCAGCCAATTGTTAGTTTTTCATCAATCACCAATCAAATCAAACAATGAGACTTAATGCGAAATTACCCAAGAAATTCTACATACCGTCGATTTATCGGTATATATCGACCGCCGATTATGTACGAATGTGGAAACGCTGCAAAGCGAATCCCGGAGCGAGAGTCGAGAGAACGATTTGCAAATTCTGGGGAGGAACGACGGAGGATGTCATAAGAGAGATTAGAGAAGGGTTGCACGACCGCATCAATTTACGGGGAATGATTAAATAATTCAACCAATCAAACTTTATAACAATGAAATCAGTAAAAGTAACATTCGACAAAGTCAAAGCCCTTTACCCGGATTGTCGGGTTTTGGGAGTGCAGGAGGTTTGGAAGGAGGGGAAAGGATGGCATTCGCCATATTACTGCTTCGATGGAACGGCGGAGAATCAGATAGAGAAAGCGTATGAGTCAGGAGCGACGAGCGTTAATCTTTTGATTGAAGACAAGTTTGGGATACATACGCCTGACTATAAGGTTAAAGAATTGATACGGGAAGTGTTTTGCGTTTCCTACTATATTCTCAACCGCGAAGGCAAAAAATGCGCAGAAGCGACGAAAAAGCCTATTGTGGATATTTGTGAGGAATTTTATCAGCAGACGGCCGAGGTAGCGAAGCCCTGGGAGTATTCAAGCGAATTAAACCGAATCCTCGTTAGTGGGGGAGGGTTTTTAATGGTAGTGGAACTATGGATGACACAGGAGGAGAAAGAGGTTTTGATTTTTGACAATGATTAAACAACAAAACGAACATTCAGTCATTATGAAACGCAAATACGATTATCTGAAAGTCATTCAGCAGCAATCAGACGAAACATGGGAGGATTGGGAGCAATTCCCCTGCAATCGTCGGGGTATCGTTGCGGATGTTCCATCGTTTGAAGCATCACTTCGCACTTATACCGATTGTCGGGTTATTGTGCGACGCGAACCGGTAGGCATTCCACCGCAAAAGGCATTGGATTATTTGAAAGGCGATGTCGATGCTATGATAATGGTCAAAGGTTACGATAGCAATGAGCCGTTCTTGTTTGCCGGGGTTTGGTTGTCTGATTTCGAAGGACACACCGACGAAGAGATTCTAAAGTACTTGTCAGAGCATAAGATTGATATTTGGTAAGAATCATTCACTCAAAACTTTATAACGATGTTACATTTTGCAATCAACGCCGCTACGAACGAAGTAGAGGTTTTTAAAGCCGTCTTTGTCGGTCAATCAAATAAACAGCCCTCACATTACCGCATCACCAAATCCAATACGGATTTGAAAAACCGAGATGCGTTCGTTAAAGTTTCGACGCAAATCGGTAATGTACAATCGTGCATTGAAAAATCTTCCTATGGACAGGGGTTTCGGGTATTGACCGAGCAGGAAGTTTCCGAAGCGATACGGGAGAAGTACGGAGTGATGCGCTCGTATTGGAAGATAAAAGACCGATACACGCTCAGGGCAGAGGACCGGGCTTTTTTAGACATTGTTTTTACTGAGAAAAACATACGGATTATTTATTTGGACAATGACGACACCAAAGAAATAAGTCGAATGTGGTCAACGTATTTCGGGTTTTATGCGCCGCTCAATGACCGAGGTATCGGAGAGGTCATTACGCCGATGCTTGACAGCGTTTGGAATGCAGCGGGGGAGCGGGTAACGGCAGTACAAAAAAAAATAATGCTTTTGCATTGGCTATACGTGGCTGATAGGACAATGAGTGACTCAGACATGAGCGAGTATCTGTTTGACCTTATGCGTTACAGTAGCCCGGCCTTGCAACGGTTTATTCTCGAAGTATATGAACGAGTAGAGAAAGCGCGGTAACGTATATACATTGCCGTTCCGACTCATTGCGGCTGTATCGCACCTTTTTTTTAATCTCAAAACTTTATAACGATGAACACTTTGCAATTTTGGCACGGTGGTAATTTGCGTGACTACCACAATTTTCGCGGTAATAAAAAGGGACACTACGAATACGGCCCCGGCTTGTACCTTACTACGCACAAACCCACGGCCGAGCGGTACGCGAAAGGTTCGCGGTCCCTGTATTGCGTGACCGTCAAACCCGGTAACGACATCAACAATGCTGTTTTGGCTTATGATATACTGAAATCGTTTGTTTCATCCTATGTCATTCGTTCTCAACGTTCCGCCGTTATCGAACGGTTGCAGGTTCACGTAAAAGGCGGCAACGTTAAAGCCTATATCTTTAACAACCTGCTTTGCAATGCCTTTGCCGTTAAACCCTCAAACACGCGACGTTTACGCGACTTTTACGTTAATCACGGCATTGATTACCAAATCGTAGATAATCCGTTTGGCTGGGGTGAGCAAATGATGGTGCTGTACAATACTAACCTTATCACCCAAATTACAAAACCATGATAACACTCGAAAAACTGCCTAATGGCTTGAGTCTCCACGTTGAGAACGTGGAAGATTTGGTTTGGCTCTGTGAACGCCACCGTAGCGACGATGGCTCCGTATTAACGGACATATTCGACAATGCGCGATTGTTGGGTAACGGATGGAATGTTCGCGAAGCATCGGATTTCGGTTTTCTCTCCGAAGCCCCGTGCGTTACGTGGATGGAGGAGACGGATGAAGACGGCCGTAACCCCAAAAGCGACACCATTTATTACTGGTCAATGTACGAAGTTCGCGCGATTTACGACGAACTGATTGAAAACAAACGTGTATTTCTTCGCAAACTGTAATTATCTCAAAACCATGACTGCGCAGGAAATTATAAACCTTATTTATCCCGCTTCAGCAGCGCACTTTTTTAACGTCAATAAGAGTAGCGAACTCTACAAAAAAGTAGAACGTGTGGCTGAAACTATTGAAGCCCGAATCAAGGATTCCGAAAGTAAAGTAGCCTGTAAATCAAAGAACGTTTAACGCTTAAAATTATGCAAAATTTCCGTATTTTCCTAATCGGAGAGGAGAAAAGTTTTGATATTAAGTCGCTGATTACGAGACACCAACGGGGGAGACATCCCCCGAACCCTCCGTTTGATTTTTCAATTGATACACAGCGCACTGTTTTGTCTGAAAACACCGTTTTAAACGTTGGGAAATTTATTGTCAACGGCTCGAATATTTGTAAAATCAGAGCGAATAAAACAATCATTTTAAGCGTAGAAAATAATCCTTTCACCGCCTTAGAAAAGGCAATAAAATTGAATTAAAAACATGAAAAGATTAGCAAGAATAGCGCACACAGGAAGTTTAGTCGCTATTGTAACATTTGATGAATTGGATAATGCAATTCCTGAAAACGGAAAACGTTTGATGCCTGTCTATTTTATGGGAGAATTGGACTATGTATATTGTATTACTCAACATGAATTTGAGAGTAATGTAGGTTTTAAATTTAATGATTTAGAAGAATGGTCGTTTAATCCTCCTCCTAAAGATATTAAGAAAGAAGCGGAATTTGGACTATATTCTATTTACAAGAAAATCGGTATAGACATACCGTCGAATCACGAGCAAATTTTAGAATTTGTAACTTCTGATATATCGGAAACTGCCGATACCTGCTTTACATCTGAGGATATAAACATAGCTTTTAGACGTTTAATCGAAACCTTACAAACTGATTAATCCAATGCAAACCTACGAAGACAAACTAAAAGCTATCCGAAAGGATAACCAAAAACAAAAACTCGTCGAAGTCGCGATGATTGCCGCGATTATGTCCGACGCTTGCTTTGAGCCACTATACCAAAAAGCCCATATTGGCTACGTCGCCACATCCGAATTAATCGGTTTATGGGCATACGAGTTTTACGAAAAACACCTCAACACGAATTGGGAACAGGTGCTTGAAAACGGCTTCCCCTCATTACGCGATAACTCCTCCGTTATGTGTTGGGATGATGCGGTCATTGATTATGCACAATATCAAATGTTAAACTATTCAAACTGATTACTCCGATGCAAACCTACTTCTTTAACATCGAAACCGAAATCACCGGCATTCAGGTACACAGCTTCCGTACTGAAGCCGAAACGTACGAACAGGCACAAACGCGAATGCTTGAAACGTTTGAAAAGTTGAACGAAACCGTCACCGGCGTAACTCCCTGTTTCGAGGGAGTTGCGGACGTTGAATTTTGCGAAAGCTACGTTCACGACGAATCATTAGCGTTTGAACTGACGACTGACCGGCCGTATATTTCGCTTCATTGTTCGCAACAAAGCGAACATCACATTGCCACGCGCGCGGCCCCGAAACTTTCGTATGAAGCTCAAGTCGAAGCAGTGCGCCAACAGATGATTGCTAAAATAGCCGAACTCGTAACAGAGTTTGGAACCGAAGAGGAGAATACCTTCAATCGGGTGAAAGGTATTTCGCTTGTAGAAGACGAAAGCGACGACTGGCTTCTTTTAATCGCCGACCAGTACCCGGCGCATTGCGTTACGGCTGACTATCTCATTGAGGAGGAAGGATTGCAATATAGCTTCAACAGCATTTCAATAGAAATGCTCGCAGCCCTGACGGATAAACTCATTGAACTGACTCAGATCCGAGTAACAATTTAAACACTAACAGAGGCTCACACGAGCCTCATTTTTTCATTTTTCAAAAACAAAAAACTACATACAAATGGAAATTTCAATCACCATAACAGAGAAAGACATTCAGACGATGCTTAACGATCATATCGCTGAATCAATCAAAAAATCCATCGACGCTAACCGGGGAAAATTAGATAATTCTGTTAGCAAATACTTTGAGAAAGGTATTTTTGAAACGCGAGTCAGTACGTTTGAAAAATCATTGGACTGGGCAGTCGAACAAGCGTTTCGCGAAGGAATCTCCAAAGCAATGAAGGAGGCTAACTTTAAAGATGTAATTGCAGCAAAGGCAGCAGAAATACTCGTTAATAACGATTTTGTACAATCGCTTGCTATTCAAAAAGTTCGAGCATCATTAGGTTTGAACGACGATTCAACAACTTAAACCCTAACAGAGCATTTTATTTTCAATAAAAATAAATTTTCAAAACCATGACTGCCAAAGAGTTACTAATCAGTACCCGCATTGCCAAGGGTTTAGAAATTGCCGACGTAGTGAAGCTGACCGGCTTCACTACAACCCAAATCAGGTCGCACGAATCAGGCTCAAACATTACCGAAACAACGCTCAACATCTATGCTCGTGCTTATGGAGCCGAAGCCGTTGACGTGCGTTTTGTGTTTCGACCCAAACCCGTATAACTTTCCGACTTTCCACACTACCCTGTAAAAAAATATTTTTGACGTACCAAAAAAGACTAATTTCACCACTCAAACGCAAAATCATGAAGACCCATATTATGTCGATTTTAGAAGCAGAGCAATACAGCCTATCTGAAATGTTTGAACTTGCTAACAGCTTACTCACAGATCCATACAGCGAAAACCTGAGAAAATTTGATAAGGTTGAAAACATGGATTACCATATTTATGTACCCCTATTTAAAGGATTGGGCCAAGCTACCTTTGGAGAACCTGACCAACAGCCGCCGTTCACCGCCCGATTTGTAATATATCAGCATATTTTTCCCGAAAAGAAGCAATACCTGAAAATCCGGTATGACTACCGCAACACCGAAGGTGATGTTGAATATTTTGACGAACTTAAAGCATCCCAATATCAACAGATTAAGGGTAACTTTAACAAAACCGAATACGCAATAAAATTTACTCTGGAAAAAACAATAGGACTTTTAGAGGACACCTCAGCGGAAACAAGTTGGTTTTTTAGGGAATTGGGCTTGAAAACATACAGCAACCAACAGGAAATAAATGCAAAAACCGCTGACTATTTAGCCGAACTGGGCTATGAACATTTTAAGGTAAAAGAACATGACATTTACAAAGAAGCTTTTCAATCTAACTCAATGTATCGCTTAGGTATCATGACGCCCGTTTATGATCGAGGAACTGACGCATGGGGAGATGTTGCAAGCAGCATAGGCGGAGTAATTACTCTTATCGAAGGTCACGACTGGGATAAATAATTGATTTTCACCACTCAAACACAAAATCATGGCAACTATTGAAAAATACCTCCTCGAAGAAATAGCGGCGATTAAAGACGTTGACGCATTCGCAAAAGACTTCATTAGAACAGAACTTGACGCAGATGAATTAAGAACTGCCAGAGTCCGTTCAACCATCAACCACAATTCCAACAGGCAACTTTTACAGCATTTTAATTTGTATGATATGGCAAAGAAGGCAATTGAAATAAGAACCCAAAAAGCGGCTTATCGCCAAATAGAAATTTGGCAACAACAAACTGATGACTTTAACGCTCCTTCGTGCCTATTCTTTGACGAGGGAACATTAGTAAAACGCTGGGATGATGACGTTTATGGACTAACCGCAGAGATATTGAGATCCGATCCGGAATTAAAACAAAAAACAGCAGATTTATTTCTGAAAAACCTTAAATCGGTCGCCCTCTCGGAAGAATTATCGGAAAAAGAAATCAGAAAAGCCACCTCCCAATCCAAAGAATACAAGTACGCAGAACTTGATTTTTCGTCCAACACCATCGCTTGCTTCAAAAAAACTTTCGAACATTTCTCCCTGACAGAGGAGGTTCAAAAAGCGTACCAAATCAGGTACGAAAAGGCATTAAGACTCAACCCCTACAACTCAGAGGAGAAAATCAAAGAGTTTATGTGGTTCTTCTTTAAACCGGAAGAATATAAAAACTCAGAACGTTTAAAATCAAGAATAGAAACAACCTCTAACGTCTACGGATTTAAAGTTGAGCAAATCAAAGCGGTAGATAGAGTTTTTTATCAACATACTGTACTGAAAACCGAAAGTCACGGAGGAGGACACTCTGTCGAGCAAATCCTTTGCAAAACCGTCGATAATACTGAATTTACAGCATACGAAGTTATGGCATGGTGGGCAGGAGGGGACGACGCGGGAGAATGGTCCGAAATCTATAACAAGCTGCCTCCCGCCGTTGCCAGATACCACGAGATAAATCGGGAAACACCCGAATACGTCAACGCTATTTTGTCAGCCGCAACCGATAATTTCGCAGTTTTTGAAAAACACAATTGCTGGGAAACAGGTATTGATCATTACGAATTACGCGTAAGGGTGCCTGAAAATATATTCAAAGCACTTGGACTAACCTACCATGACGAAGAAATCGAAGAGGAAGGGGACTGGAAAGGATGGTACACTACCGACCGTGACGCAACACGAGCAAAACTCGAATCATTAAACTGGACTTCAAATCTATAATAACTATGCAACCGCTAACCATTCTGAAAGACACTCCCCTCAACCTGCTTTTTGTGGCCATCAACCACTACGTCAGCACCGGCGATCACCTGGGTGAAGGGTTTGCTCTGCCTGAAGGGCCGCAACGGCACACCAAAGGCGAACCGCACGCGCAGGACAAAGTACGTATCTTGATCCTTGTGAATTTATCCAATAAAACCGACATTGAAGACTATGAGAAGTTTCGGTCGCGTTTCAATCAACTTGCCCCTGAGTTCAAGACCCGTTTGGAAAACATGGGCAAAGAACAAAATATGCAGGTCTACAGCTTTGTTGTCAAGTACGAACAGGTACCTGAACTCACTCAAAAACTTACCGAGAAACCGGGCCCGTTAGGCTGGGGGAGTATGAAGGATTTGATTGATAAACATTTTCCGGGATAAACAAAAAAGGCTGACATCACCTGTCAGCCCTTTTTTTGAACTTATACCCCCCCGTCGGCGCTTTGTGGTTCGCGGCTTTCGGTCGTTTTCTTGTGCGCCCCGATGCCAGCATGTATTGCTTGGTTCGCAAATACTCCTCCGCTTCCGGCACCGGAGGAATGGGAAAGGGAAATTCGTGCCGCGCTTGCTGTTCGCGCAAAAACGCTAACAGAGGATGTCGGTCGCCTTTGAAAAAGAAATTGACGTTAAAATAAATCCAGCCCTGCTTCAAATACACCAAACCCACCCGCTCTAACTCGATAATAAATCCTTCCGATACCTTGTCCGTTCTTCGATTCAACAGCGAATATCCATCCAGTCCCTTTTTCGCTTCTATAAACGCATCCATCACTTCCACATACGATGCTTTTTGCCGCTCATTCGCTACCCGGAGAATACAAAACAGCATTAACAGCGCGTTGGAAAACAAATCCCCGTTGATCTTAAACAGACAATGCAGAAAGTCAGGCGTAAGGTACAAACTCGTTTTGGCCGCAGGATCATCCACCAGTTCGGTCGAAAACCGATACCCCGCGCGTTCCGGAGATAAAAGATTGTAAAACGGATTCAACTCCGTTTCCCGCTTTACAAAACTCGCTTTACTTTTGCTGCCGAGAATTTTGTTCAGCTTCTCCCCGTTCAGTCGCCGAGCCTTTCCGTAGTAAAGTTTAAAATCCAGTTCCTTCATATTTTTTGCTGCCCGGTCCAACACCCCTGACAGCAACGCTAACTCCTTTGCTTCGTATTCCGCCTCACTGAGACACTCTCCCGACGTAATAACTTCCTCCCTCGCATCCGCATCGAGCGAGTCAAACGGCCTCGTCGCCTCCATATTTAGCCGCCGATTGCCGTGTCGTGTGTAACTCTTTACTTCTTCCTCTTTGCTAAATTTCTTTCGTCTCATATGGTTTTTCCAAAGTTTTTTTCAATGTCCGACGGCAGCAGGCCCGATGCTTTGATTTCGTCGTACCGCGCACGGTCTGCCGTCAATACTTCCGAATCTTTAATCAACGCGTAGATTTCGTCACAATAGGCTCTGACAGAGGGATGAATAAAATACTCTCTGACGCGCTTCCAAATTGCCTGATGCTCTAAAATCAAGCCCGCGACCCTTCCCATGCTTAACGATATGGACGAAGAATCGTATTCGATCACCGCGACAATATCCCCGACCGTCGCTCGCTTCGCGTGATACAAAATATTTATGATCCGCATATTCATTTTGTTGGAAAAGAACCCGGTAACAATATCAACCGAATCCATCGTATCGTCCGAAAGGCGCGCGTACTCCACAACCTCCAAATACTGACTCAACTCCCGGAGCAAAACATCAAAACGACGTTTATGTGCTTTATTCACATTCACCCCTTTGCCGAATAACCGGCCTTCAATCATCATCTGCAACGCTTTCGTTCGATGTCCTAAAAACGGCTTCTTATTGAATTCGTCAAACATCGCAATGAGTTGAGCGAGTGTTTGATTTTCCGCTTCACTGAAGGTGTTTCGCGACTTAACGATCAGCCCTTCGTAGTAGTGTGCGAGCAACGATTCCCGCTCTGACAGAGGGATGATGTATTGGTACCGAGGAGCGTACTGGGGATTGTTTTCAAAGTTTTGGTTTGATTTCAACATAAAAATATCATTTAGTTATTAAGTTTCCAAGAAAAAAAATCAGAAGTAGATCGGGTCATTTTCGATAGTATCGGTCGTAAACAGACCCAGTTCCTTCAAATACTTCATCGTCGTTTGTAAGTTCTTATGCCGATTGAACCGCATATTTTTGTACGGATCTTTGTACTGCAGATACAAATCGACGTTTCGCGTATGCTTCCACCCGTACATGGTGTAATCGTGGCCAAAGCCCAACACATCCATTACCTGACGGTAGCGTTCGGAAAAATAATTCTTCGCACACGGTTCGGCCGACGGCTGACCGAGTTTCCCAAACACATACCAATGCTTCGGATACCGATGCAGTTCCATCGCCTGTACGACCGGTAGCAACCCGTCGGTTATGGTAAACGTCGCTGCCGACTTGCCTTTGGACTGCTCGGAATTAATCGAAATCTTGCGTGTTTCTACATTATAATCCCCAACTCTTAGCCTCCGTCCTTCCTTGGGCCGCAAACAGACGTAAAAAATATGCAAGACGTAAAAAAGAAGCGTCGGGTCACTGTTCTTTAGGTGCGAAACGATGCGTTCGCGCTCGACTTGCGTGTACACCCGATGCACCGTTCCCGATTCGGGAGCCGACTTCACCTTTAATTTATTGCTGAATCCTTCGATTCGACCCTCGAAGAACTTAACAAACGTTCCCAAGCGGCTGAGGTCCGAATTATGCGTCGCCCCGCTGACCTTATCCACTGATAGTCGATGGTCGAAAAAACCCTGATAATCCGATTGGGTCAAATCAACCATTCGCTTGTCCAATAACCCTTTTTTCTTCGCGTATGCCTTAAATATATTGATAAGCGAACGGTGATTCGTGGCCGTTTCCCCGCGAATGGCGGATGAACCCACCTTCACTTCCAAATATTTTTCAATCGCATCGCTCAGTATCAAATCTGATTCACCCCTAAACTCTTCTCCCTGTTTGTTCGATTCAATGAACGGATTATAACCCGACTCTAACAGTTCGGTAATGGCGGAGATCATAATTCCCGCGACATAGTACCGTTGTTCTTTATCTTTGATGCGATTCAGAGATCCGACCCCGTCTAACTCTCTGATTCTGAACCGCTCCTTACCCTTACCGTCGGGCCGGTTGTACTTATAAAAAACGTACCAATCCTTTTTCATATCCCCGTCGGCATCGAACAACCGGGGTAATTCATACGGAGCGATGAATTTGTTCTTATATTTTGGCCGGGTTTTTGACAAGGCAATGATTAAGTTATTGATTAACAGAGTATTTGGCTTTATTTATTCATTTGGATTACCAAATGCCCGTTCCCGTATTCTTTTCGTAAGTTACTGATTCTTAAGACTGTATCGTTTGGCAAAGCATTGATAAGGTTAAGATTTTGACCGTTTTTGGCCGTGTTTTTGACCGTGTTTGCTAAAAAACACGGCGGAACAATACCGCTTCTACCTTCCAAATCGCTTTAATATCCGCGTGTTTCACTACCTCACTACCCCGCAACGGATTATCAGCAATCAATTCCAAATGGCCGGCAGTAAACAAAGTATTCTTCATAATACGTTTGACTGTAAAGCGTTTCCAGTAAGCAATGGCATACACACCGGGGTTTAAGTATTCCCAGTCATTGGGATCAATCAAGCGCACTAAAATA
>Ga0116191_1001525_pt1 | contig 18690 bp, 15 predicted proteins | sample AD_UKC111_MetaG_FD_89897 | JGI IMG/M metagenome (GOLD analysis project Ga0116191, IMG submission 89897) | Active sludge microbial communities of municipal wastewater-treating anaerobic digesters from Hong Kong - AD_UKC111_MetaG | ecosystem: Engineered > Bioreactor > Anaerobic > Digestate...
CGCCGACGTGCTCGGCCGCCACGATCGCGGCGATCGCGTTCGCCCGGTTGTGGCGTCCGGCGAGCGGCATCCGGCAGCGGCCGACCCGCTGCGCCCCGCGCATCACGTCGAACTCGGTGGCGTCGGGCGACTCGACCACGTTCGACGCGTGCCAGCCGGCTTCGGTGTCGAACTCGACGCGTTCGCTCCAGCAACCGCGCGCGATCACCCGTCGCAAGGCCTCCTGCGAGCCGTTGACGACCAGGCGCCCGCTGCCGGGCACGGTCCGGACGAGATGGTGGAATTGCGTCTCGATCGCCGCGAGATCCGGGAAGATGTCCGCGTGATCGAACTCCAGGTTGTTCAGGATCGCGGTCGTCGGCCGGTAGTGGACGAACTTCGAGCGCTTGTCGAAGAACGCGGTGTCGTACTCGTCGGCCTCGATCACGAAGGGCGCGTCGGGTGACGCGGCCCGCGCCGAGAACGGGAAGTTCGTGGGCACGCCGCCGATCAGGAAGCCGGGCGCGAGGCCCGCGGCCTCCAGGATCCACGCGAGCAGCGACGCGGTCGTGGTCTTGCCGTGGGTGCCCGCGACCGCGAGCACGCGGCGACCGGCCAGGACGTGCTCGGCGAGCCACTGCGGCCCCGACACGTACGGCCGACGCGCGTCGAGGATCGCCTCCATCAGCGGATTGCCGCGGCTGACGACGTTGCCGATCACCCAGGCGTCGGGCGCGAGCTCGAGCTGCGACGCGTCGAAGCCCTCGATCAGGTCGATGCCGAGCGCCCGCAGCTGGTCGCTCATCGGCGGGTAGACGTTGGCGTCGCAGCCGGTGACCCGGTGGCCGGCCTCGCGCGCGATCGCGGCCAACCCTCCCATGAAGGTGCCGCAGATGCCGAGGATGTGCAGGTGCATGAGGAGGATTCTACCGATCGGATACACTGGGTCGCCGACCGTCCGGCAGGGCCTGCGGCCCGCAGCACCGATGCCAGAACGCCCGTCCGTCCCCCTGTCCGACCCGATCCCCCGTCCGCCCGGCACGGCACCGGCCGCGCCGCGCGCGGGCGCCGACCCGCTGCGCCTGGAGATCGCCGCCGCCGCGGCCCGGCTGATCGCCGACGGCGGGCTCGACTACCGCAGCGCCAAGCGCAAGGCGGCCGAGCAGCTGCTCGACGGCGGCACCCCGCCCCGCGGCGCGATGCCCGACAACGCCGAGGTCGACGAGGCGCTGCGCGAGCACCTCGCGCTGTTCGACGACGCCCACCCGGCGCGCGTCGTGCGGATGCGCCGGGTCGCGCTGGCGCTGATGCGCGAGCTCGCCGAGTACCGGCCGCACCTCACCGGCGCCGTATGGAAGGGGATCGTCGCCGAACACGCGCCGATCCACCTGCAACTGTTCCACGACGACGTCAAGGACGTCGAGATCCGGCTGCTGAACGACGGCATCGAGTTCGAGGTCGGCGAAGTGCCCCATTTCCGTGGCGACGGCGGTCGGCGCAGCGGGGGCTCGCCCGACGTCGAGGCGCTGATGACCACCTGGCGCGGCGAGCCGGTGCTGCTGTCGCTGTACCCGCTGGACGACCTGCGCGGTGCGCTGCGCGGCACGCCGGCCGAGCGCGGCGACGCGGCCGGCGTCGAGCGCCTGCTCGCGGGCACGCCCGGGACGTCGGGGTGAGCGGCGCGCCCGCGGGACGCCGGTCGCGACGCGGCTGGCTGGTGGCCGCCGGCGTGGCTGCGGTCGCGGCGGGCCTCGGTGGCGTCGCCGGCTGGCGGCGCCTGCGTCCGGCCGAGTCGGCCGACGAGGCGGTCTCGGTGCTGCTCGGCCTGACGCTGCCGGACGCCTCGGGCGCCCCCCTCCGGATGGACCGGTTCGCCGGTCGACCGCTGATCGTCAACTTCTGGGCGACCTGGTGCGCCCCCTGCGTCGAGGAGATGCCGGAGCTGTCCGCGCTGCACGGCGAGCTGGCCCCGCGCGGCCTCGGGATGGTCGGCATCGGCATCGATTCGCCCGCCAGGATCGCCGAATTCGCCGCCAAGCTGCCGGTGTCGTATCCGCTGGTCGTCGCCGGGATGGGCGGCACCGAGATCGCCCGGCGCTTCGGCAACCAGGCCGGGGTCCTGCCCTACACGGTGCTGGTCGGCCGCGACGGCCGGGTGGCCCACCGGCTGCTCGGACGCGTCGACATCGTGCGGCTGAAGGCGATGGCCGAGGCGCTGTCCGGCTGAGCCCGCGACGGCGCGACCCCTCTTCGCGGGGCCGCCGCCGGCCACGCGGGAACCCGCAGGCTGGACAGTGATCGCACCCGGAGCGCACAATGCGCGCCGTTTCCGGCGAAATGGCCGCCTGTTCGATGGACAAGACGATCTGGGTGCTGCACGGGCCCAACCTGAACCTGCTCGGCACCCGGGAACCGGGCGTCTACGGCGCGACGACGCTCGCGCAGATCGACGAGACCCTCGTCAGCGAAGGCGCGGCGGCCGGCGTCCGCGTCCAGACCTTCCAGAGCAACCACGAAGGCGCGATCGTCGAGCGCATCCACGCCGCGCGCGACGCGGGCGTCGCGTTCATCGTCGTCAATCCGGCGGCGTACACGCACACCAGCGTCGCGATCCGCGACGCGCTCGCAGGGGTCGCGATCCCGTTCGTCGAGGTGCACCTGTCGAACGTCCACCGGCGCGAGCCGTTCCGCCACCACTCCTACTTCTCCGACCTCGCGGTCGGGGTGATCGCCGGACTCGGGCCGACCGGTTACCGGTGCGCACTGCAGTTCGCGATCGAGCAGATCCGGCGCGGATGACGCCGGACCCGACGCCACCCACCGCCAGGACACCGCCATGGATCTCCGAAAGCTCAAGACCCTGATCGACCTCGTCGCCGAGTCCGGCATCTCCGAGCTCGAGATCACCGAAGGCGAGGGCAAGGTCCGCATCGTCAAGGGTCCGGGCCCCGCGCCCGCCGGCTACGTGCCGGGCCCGATGCCGATGGCGATGCCGATGCCGGCCGTCCAGGCCGCGCCGGCCGCCGCGCCCGCACCCGCCGCGGCGGGCGGCGGCGCCCCCGTCGCGGACGCGCGCCCGGTGGCCCCCACCGGCCACATCGTGAAGTCGCCGATGGTCGGCACCTTCTACCGCGCCGCGAACCCGAACTCGCCGCCCTTCGTCGACGTCGGCAGCCAGGTCAAGGAGGGCGACACGCTGTGCATCGTCGAGGCGATGAAGCTGATGAACGAGATCGAGGCCGACAAGTCTGGCACCGTCAAGGCGATCCTCGTCGAGAACGGCCAGCCGGTCGAGTACGGCATGCCGCTGTTCGTGATCGAGTGATGCAGCGATGTTCGACAAGATCCTGATCGCCAACCGCGGGGAGATCGCGCTTCGGATCCAGCGCGCCTGCCGGGAGCTCGGCATCAAGACGGTGGTCGTGCATTCCGAGGCCGACACCGAGGCGAAGTACGTGAAGCTCGCCGACGAGTCGGTCTGCATCGGGCCGCCGCCGTCGCGCGACAGCTACCTGAACATCCCCGCGATCATCAGCGCCGCCGAGGTCACCGACTCCGAGGCGATCCACCCGGGCTACGGCTTCCTGTCCGAGAACGCCGACTTCGCCGAGCGCGTCGAGAAGAGCGGCTTCGTGTTCATCGGCCCGCGCCCCGACTCGATCCGCATCATGGGCGACAAGGTCAGCGCGAAGGACGCGATGAAGGCGGCCGGCGTGCCGGTCGTGCCCGGCTCGGAAGGGGCGCTGCCGGACGACGCCAAGGAGATCGTGCGGATCGCGCGCGCGGTCGGCTACCCGGTGATCATCAAGGCCTCCGGCGGCGGCGGCGGGCGCGGGATGCGCGTCGTGTACACCGAGGCCGCGCTGCTGAACGCGGTGACGATGACCCGCAGCGAGGCGGGCGCCGCGTTCGGCAACCCGGCCGTCTATCTGGAGAAGTTCCTCGAGAATCCGCGCCACATCGAGATCCAGGTGCTCGCCGACGAGTTCCGCAACGCCGTCTATCTCGGCGAGCGCGACTGCTCGATGCAGCGGCGCCACCAGAAGGTGATCGAGGAGGCGCCGGCGCCCGGCATCCCGCGACGGCTGATCGACCGCATCGGCGTGCGCTGCGCCGATGCCTGCAAGAAGATCGGCTACCGAGGCGCGGGCACCTTCGAGTTCCTGTTCGAGAACGGCGAGTTCTACTTCATCGAGATGAACACGCGCGTGCAGGTCGAGCATCCGGTGACCGAGGCGATCACCGGCATCGACATCGTGCAGGAGCAGATCCGCATCGCCGCCGGCGAGAAGCTGCGGTTCCGGCAGCGCGAGATCGAGCTCCGGGGCCACGCGATCGAATGCCGCATCAACGCCGAGGATCCGTTCAAGTTCACGCCCTCGCCGGGACGGATCACCGGGTGGCACCCGCCGGGCGGGCCCGGCATCCGCGTCGACTCGCACGCCTACGCGAACTACTTCGTGCCGCCGAACTACGACTCGATGATCGGCAAGGTCATCGCCTACGGCGACACCCGCGAGCAGGCCCTGCGCCGGATGCGGATCGCGCTGTCGGAGATGGTGGTCGAGGGGATCCAGACGAACCTGCCGCTGCACCGGGAGATGCTGACCGACGCACGGTTCGTGGCCGGCGGCACCTCGATCCACTACCTCGAGAACAAGCTCGCGCAGAGGAACGGGTGAGACGGGGGGTTCGGCAGGCACCGCCCGCCGCCCGCCGCGAGGCCGAGGCGTGCCGGCCGAGGCGCCGTGCGTTCGCAACGTGATTCCGGCGAGAGCCGGCTGACATGACCGGCTGGCACGAACTCCGCATCGAAGTCTCCCGCGACGACGCCGACCCCTGGAGCGACGCCCTCCTCGACGCCGGCGCGCTGTCCGTCCAGGCCGAGGACGCCGACGCCGAGTCGCCGGACGAGCAGCCGCAGTACGGCGAGCCGGGCATGCCCGCGGCGGTCGCGGGGGCGGTGTCGGGCTGGCGCCGGACCGTGCTCGCCGCGCTCGTCGACGCGACCGCCGATCCGCACGCCGTGCTCGCCGTCGCGGCCGCGGCGCTCGGCCGCGACGCGCCGGCGGTGCTCGAGGTCCGCCACGTCGCCGACCGGGACTGGGTGCGGCTCACGCAGTCGCAGTTCGAGCCGATCCCGATCGGCGAGCGGCTGGTGATCACGCCGAGCTGGCACGCGAGCGACGATCCCGCGCGCATCGAGATCGTGCTCGACCCGGGTCTCGCGTTCGGCACCGGCAGCCACCCGACCACGCGGCTGTGCCTGCAGTGGCTGGAGCGGCACCTGCCCGCGGGCGCGACCGTGATCGACTACGGATGCGGCTCGGGGATCCTGGCGATCGCCGCCGCGCGGCTCGGCGCGGCCTCGGTCGTCGGCGTCGACATCGACCCGCAGGCGCTGGTCGCCACGCGCGACAACGCGGCGCGCAATCGCGTCGAGGTCGAGGTCCGGGCGAGCTCGGACGCTCGACCGGCGCCGGCTGGCGTGGTCGTCGCGAACATCCTGTCGAGCCCGCTGAAGCTGCTCGCCCCGGTGCTGGTCGACCTGGTGGCGCCGGGTGGCGCGCTGGTGCTGTCCGGCGTGCTCGAGCGACAGGTCGACGAGGTGTCCGCCGCGTACGCGCCGCGCCTGCCGCTGGCGGTCGCGGGCCTCGCGGACGGCTGGGCTTGCCTGGCCGGCACCAAACCCCGATGATCGGCGGCGATGGCGCTCGCGACCACCTGCCCGCAGTGCAAGACCAGCTTCAAGGTCGTCCCCGACCAGCTGAAGCTGCGTCGGGGCCTGGTCCGGTGCGGGGTCTGTCAGCACGTGTTCTCGGGCATCGACTACCTGCGCTACGTCGACGACGCGGCGCGCGCCGCGCAGCGGGCCGCCCGCGAGCGCGCCGCGTCGGCGCCCGACGCGGCACCGCGCGCCGGCGGCACGCCGCCGACCGACGGCGCGCCGACCTCCGCGCCGACCGCCGCGACGATCCCGCCGCCCGCCGGCGGCACGCCGGCGGCACCGCCCGCACCCTCGCTCCCCCCGCAGGCCGCCCCCGACGCCGCCCCCTTCACCGGCCCTGCGACCGCCTCGGCACCCACCGCCCCGCCCGCGCCCCCGCCGCCCGTCCCGCCGGCGCCCCAGCGGGCCGCCGAGCCGGACCCGGACCGGGACGCCCCCGCGCACGCGCTCGCGCCCGCGCGGCCGGACGAGCCGGCGACGCCGCCCGGGTCGTACCGCGACGCGACGACGGCGACCGAGGACGCCTGGACCGTCGCCGCGCACGTCGCGCACGAGCGATCGCTGCGCGACGACCTGCCTCCCGGCGACCTCGGCGCCTCGACCGGCCATCACCCGGGCACGCCCGGACCGGACGTCCCCGGGGCGCTCCCCCGCGACGCCGCCGACACCCGCGGCGCGTCGCTGCAGGACGCCCCCTCGCAGGACGCGCTCCTGCCCCAGGACGCGCGCCTGCCCCAGGACGCGCCCCTGCCCCAGGACGCGCTCCAGCCCCGGGACGCGCCGCCGCCGCAGCACGCCCCCGCGCGCGCGCCCGTCGCGACGCGCTCCCCGGGCGCGCTGCCCGCGCTGCCGGCACCCGAGGCGCCGCGCGTGCCGCTCGACGAGCTGCTCGCGCGACCGGCCGTGCCCTGGCCGCCCGCATCGGGCCCGCAGACGGTCATCGCCGCCGACGACGACCTGAAGACCGCGTTCTTCCTGACCGACTCGAGCTTCGGCCCGCTGCCCGGCGAGGCCTCGGACGTGATGCCGCCGACCTCGATCCATCGGCCCGGCGCGCACCCCGAGACCGTCACGCGCGTGCACGGCGGGCCGCCCCCCGCCGCCCCGGCGGCGGAGCGACCGCCCCCGGCCCCGGGCGCCCCGCCCGGCCTGCCGCTGCGCCCCGAGCGCGGCGCGGTCGACGACGACGATCCGCTGCTCGCGCCGAGCGAGGCGCCCGTGTTCGCCGCGCCCCCGCCGACGCCCTTCGTGCCCGCGCCGCGACCGGCCGATCTCGCCCCGCCCGAAGCCGCGGTCGACTACTTCCCTCGGCCGCGACGCCGCAGCCGCAGCCTGGGTCTCGCGCTGTCGCCGACCGCGTGGATCGCCGCGGTCGCGCTGTCGTCGCTGCTCGCGCTGCAGGCGCTCGTCGGCTGGCGCGACGCGATCGCCGCGCGCGTGCCCGCGGTCGCGCCCGCGCTCGCCGCCGTGCTCGGCCCGTTCGGCCTGGAGATCGCCCCCCCGCGCGAGATCGACGCGCTCACGATCGAGGGCTTCGAGCTGCAGGCCTCGGGCACGCCCAACGTGCTCAACCTGTCGGCCGTGCTGCGCAACCGGGGCGGCCACGCGGTCGGCTATCCGGCGATGGAGCTGACGCTGACCGACGGCGGCGGCGGCCTGCTCGTGCGCAAGGTGATCCCGGCCGAGCTCTACGTCGGCGACGCCGCCCTCGCCGCCACCGGACTCGCCGCACGTTCGGAGCGGCCGCTCCGGCTCTCGCTCCAGCACGACGGACTCCAGCCGACCGGCTTCTCGGTCGCGCTGTTCTACCCCTGACCCGCGACGGGCCGGGCCTTCCTCGACCTCCTGCCTCCGACGACGAGAATGACGACACGCGTGCTGATCAGCGGTTCGGTCGCCTACGACACCATCATGGTGTTCGACGGCCACTTCAAGGACCACATCCTCCCCGACCGCGTGCACATGCTGAACGTGTCGTTCCTCGCGCCGACCCTCAAGCGCGAGTTCGGCGGGTGCGCGGCGAACATCGCGTACACGCTCAAGGGCCTCGGCGGGCAGCCGGTGGTGCTCGCCGCGGTCGGCCGCGACGGCGGCGACTACGTCGAGCGCCTCGCCGCGCTCGGCATCGACACGGCGTCGGTGCTCCGCTGCGACGACCTGTACACCGCGCAGGCGTTCATCACCACCGACCTCGCCGACAACCAGATCACCGCCTTCCACCCGGGCGCGATGTCGCGTGCGCACGAGGTCGCCGCCCGCGGCCCCGCGGCGTGGGGCATCGTCGCGCCCAACGGCAAGGACGCGATGCTGCGGCACGCGCGCGAGTACCGCGAGGCCGGCATCCCGTGGATCTTCGATCCCGGCCAGGCGATGCCGATGTTCTCGGGCGACGAACTGCGCGCGCTGCTCGAGGGGGCGACCGCGCTCGCGGTCAACGACTACGAATGCACGCTGATGTGCGACAAGACCGGCCTGTCGCCGGCCGAGCTCGCCGCCCGCGTCGACGCGATGATCGTCACGCGCGGCGGCGAGGGTTCGACGCTGCACCACGGCGGCCGCGTCGAGGCGATCCCGCCCGCGCCCGCGGCGAAGGCGCTCGATCCCACCGGCTGCGGCGACGCGTACCGGGGCGGCCTGCTCCACGGACTGTCGAGCGGACTCGGCTGGCCGGTCGCCGCGCGCCTGGGCTCGGTGCTGGGTGCGATGAAGATCGAGCACCTCGGCCCGCAGAACCATCGCGTCGATCGCGACGCGGTCGCGCGCCGCTACCGCGCGGTGTACGGCGCGTCGCCCTGGTAGGTCGGGCGGCGCGCGACGCCGCGTCAGTCGGGGCCGAGTCGCGCGGCCAGCGCGCCGGCGTCGCAGTCGACGGCGACGCGGACGCGCTTGCGCCGCGACCCGTCGCCGTGCTCGATGCGGACCGCCGCTCGCGGCACGTCGAGCCGATCGGCGAGGAACGCGCGGAGCGCGTCGTTGGCACGGCCGTCCACCGGGGGCGCGGCGATGCGCACCTTCAGGCAGCCGTCGTGCTCGCCCGCGCACCCGCTGCGCGATGCACCGGGCTGGGCGCGGATGGCGAGCACCCAGTCGCCCGGGGTGCCCGAGAGCCAGGGCGGCCGCGGGGCCGCGCCGCCCATGTCAGCGCAGCAGCCCCGGCAGCGTCGCCGGGTCGACGACCATCAGCAGCACCTGCAGCAGGATGATCAGCACCAGCGGCGACAGGTCGACGCCGCCGATCAGCGGCACCACGCGCCGGATCGGGGCGAGGAACGGCTGGGTCAGCTGCTGGATCGCGGGCGCGAGCGGCGCGTAGGGATTCACCCACGACAGGATCGCCTGCACGATCACCAGGCCGATCACCAGCCACACGGTCCAGCGCACGAGCCAGATCGCGGCGAGCATCAGCACGCTGCCGGGATTCGGCACGCGCACGCCGCCGAGCACGACGAAGAACAGCAGCGCGGTCAGCACCGCGACGAGCACCGCGGCCAGCACGCTCGCCCAGTCCATCGTGCGCCCGGGCGGGATGAGCTTGCGCAGCGGCGCCACCAGCCAGTCGGTCAGCGCCGAGACGAACTGGCTGATCGGGTTGCGCGGATTCAGGTGGACCCGGTGCGCGTACGCACGCAGCACGCACGCCACGGCGAGCAGGCTGCCCAGGGTCTCGATCAGCAACCACAGGATTCGGCTCATGGCGGCGGCGATTGTCGCACAAAAAAAATCGCGCCCTTGACGGGCGCGAGTACCTGGCTGGCTCTGTCGCCGCCGCATCCTGGTGCGGCGGTCGCTTGTTGTCGATGCGGCCTCAGGGCCGCGCCGTCACGGCTTGTTGCCGGTCGGGAACGGCCACGCGGCCGCCGGATTCAGCGGTTTCGCGGCCGGAGCGGCCGAAGCGGACGGCGAAGCGGAAGCGGCCGGTGCCGCAGGGGCCGCGGCAGGCTTCTCGGCCTTCTTGGCCGGCTTCTTCGCAGGCTTCTTGGCAGCCTTCTTCGCAGGCTTCTTCGCAGCCGCTTTCTTGGCCGGCTTCTTGACAGCCGCTTTCTTGGCGGCCGGCTTCTTCGCAGCCGCTTTCTTGGCGGCCGGCTTCTTCGCGGCCGCCTTCTTGGCGGCGGGCTTCTTCGCCGCGACCTTCTTCGCCGCGGGCTTCTTCGCCGCGACCTTCTTCGCCGCCGGCTTCTTGGCGGCGGCCTTCTTCGCGGCCGGCTTCTTGGCGGCGACCTTCTTCGCGGCCGGCTTCTTGGCGGCGGCCTTCTTGGCAGCGGGCTTCTTCGCAGCGGGTTTCTTGGCGGTGGCCATGTGGATACTCCTAAGATGAAGTTGCGGTCATGGAAACCCGTTCCGCCGCGGCGCTCGGCCGCTCGCGGTGCGGGCTATTCATCGGCGCAAGAACGGGACTCCGAGTTCCTACGCTAATGAATGCGGTGGCTCGCGACGCGCGCGATCGCGCGACGCGAAAAAGGCGCCCTGCCTCGCGGCACGGCGCCTGCAGCTTCTCCGACGACGGACACGGCGCCGACGACACCGAGCGGCGCGCGGCGCACGCCGTCCCGCCTGATCGATGCCGTTGCTGGTGGGTCGTTCCCGTCAAGTCGTATCCCGAATGCGGCAATCCGCGGTATCCCGATGCGTGTCCGCTCAGTCCCAGCTCAGCGCGCCGCCGGTCTGGTACTCCGTCACGCGGCGCTCGAAGAAGTTCTGTTCCTTCTTCAGGTCGAGCATCTCGCTCATCCACGGGAACGGGTTCTCCGCGCCCGGGTACAGCACGTCGAGCCCGATCTGCTGCGCGCGACGGTTCGCGATGAAACGCAGGTACTCCTTGAACATCGAGGCGTTGAGGCCGAGCACGCCGCGGGGCATCGTGTCCTCCGCGTAGCGGTACTCGAGCTCGACGGCGCGGTGGAACAGCTCGACGATCTCCTCGCGGAAGGCCGGCGTCCACAGGTGCGGGTTCTCGAGCTTGATCGTGTTGATCAGGTCGATCCCGAAATTGCAGTGCATCGACTCGTCGCGCAGGATGTACTGGTACTGCTCGGCCGCGCCGATCATCTTGTTCTGCCGGCCCAGCGCGAGGATCTGCACGAAGCCGACGTAGAAGAACAGCCCCTCCATCAGGCACGCGAACACGATCAGCGAGCGCAGCAGCGCCTGGTCGTTCTGCGGCGTGCCGGTGACGAAGTCGGGGTTCGTCAGCGTGTCGATGAAGGGGATCAGGAACTCGTCCTTGTCCCGGATCGACTGGACCTCGTGGTACGCGTTGAAGACCTCGCCCTCGTCGAGACCGAGCGACTCGACGATGTACTGGTACGCGTGCGTGTGGATCGCTTCCTCGAACGCCTGGCGCAGCAGGAACTGGCGGCACTCGGGCGCGCTGATGTGCCGGTAGGTGCCCAGCACGATGTTGTTCGCGGCGAGCGAGTCGGCGGTGACGAAGAAGCCGAGGTTGCGCTTGATCAGGCGACGCTCGTCGTCGGACAGGCCGGCAGGGTTCTTCCAGAGCGCGATGTCGCGCTCCATGTTGATCTCCTGCGGCATCCAGTGGTTCGCGCAGCCGGCGAGGTACTTCTCCCACGCCCACTTGTACTTGAACGGCACCAGCTGGTTGACGTCCGCGGCACCGTTGATGATCCGCTTGTCCTCGACGCGCACGCGACGCGTGTCCTTCGACACCATCGTGCCGGAGTGCAGGCGCTGCGCGTCCTCGGCGGCGGCGATCGGCGCGATCGCGATCTCGGCGCCGGCCATCGACGGCGCGGCCACGCGGGCGGCGGCGCCGGTCAGCCCGAGGGAGGTCGGGGTCGGGGCGGCCGAGGGGAACGACGGGGCTGGGACGGTGGCGGCGACGCGGCCGGCGGGCGCCGACGGAAGCGTGGCCGGCCGCGGCGACGGGCCGGCGGCGGGCGAAAACGGCTTGGCAGGAATCGGGTCGTCCCAGGACAGCATCTAATGTCTCGCTTCAGTAAGGTCGCTTAACTGCTTGTACCGACGCGAGATTCCGCTGTTATTCACAGATTCGGAATCTAAACCACGACGTCGGACTCTTGCAACGGGTTGGCACTCACCAACTTGACGAACGGACGATTTCGTAGGCGTCCATGCAACAGTCAAGTGCGTGGATCACCTTTCGTCCCGTTTGTCAAATCGCTCGTCGGACGCGTCGCCGTCGCCGCTGTGGCGCACGGACGACGCGCGACGCACGCATCGGCTCACTGGCAGGCTTCGCATTCGGGGTCGTCGATCGCGCAGAACTTCGGCGCGATCGGCTCGTCCGCCGCGGCCGGCTGCACGCCGTTCGACGCCTGCCCGCGGTACGAGAACTGGCCGCCCGCCTCGCCACCCGACGACACCGCGTTGAGCTGGCCGACGCGGTCGGTCGTGCTCTTCTCGGCGTGCGTCGCGCCCTGCGTGCGCAGGTAGTACGTGGTCTTCAGGCCCCGCAGCCACGCGAGCGTGTAGGTCTCGTGCAGCTTCTTGCCGGACGCGCCCGCCATGTAGATGTTCAGCGACTGCGCCTGGTCGATCCACTTCTGCCGGCGCGACGCGCACTCGACGAGCCACGCCGCGTCGACTTCGAAGGCCGTCGCGTAGATCGCGCGCAGCTCCGACGGGATCCGGTCGATCCGCGACAGGCTGCCGTCGAAGAACTTCAGGTCGGCGACCATCACCTCGTCCCACAGGCCGAGCTTCTTCAGGTCGCGCACCAGGTAGTCGTTGACCACCGTGAAGTCGCCCGACAGGTTGGTCTTGACGTACAGGTTCTGGAAGGTCGGCTCGATGCACGCGCCCACGCCGATGATGTTCGAGATGGTCGCGGTCGGCGCGATCGCGATGCAGTTCGAGTTGCGCATCCCGTGCTGCGCGATGCGGGCGCGCAGCGCATCCCAGTCCATCGAGGACGAGTCGTCGACCTCGACGTACCCGCCGCGCTGCTCGGCGAGCAGCTTCAGCGAGTCCTGCGGCAGGATGCCGCGGTCCCACAGCGAGCCCTTGAAGCTCGCGTAGCGGCCGCGTTCGGCGGCGAGCTCGGTCGACGCCCAGTAGGCGTGGTAGCAGACGGCCTCCATCGACCGGTCGGCGAACTCGACCGCGTCGGTGCTCGCGTAGGGCACGCGCATCAGGTGCAGGCAGTCCTGGAAGCCCATGATGCCCATGCCGACCGGGCGGTGCTTCAGGTTCGAGTTGCGCGCCTTGTTGACCGCGTAGTAGTTGATGTCGACGACGTTGTCGAGCATCCGCATCGCGGTCCGGATCGTCGCCTTCAGCTTGTCCTGGTCGAGCACCCAGCGGCCGTCCCGCTCGACCATGTGGGCGACCAGGTTCACCGAACCGAGGTTGCAGACCGCGATCTCGGTGTCGCCGGTGTTCAGCGTGATCTCGGTGCACAGGTTCGAGCTGTGCACGACGCCGACGTGCTGCTGCGGCGAACGGATGTTGCACGGGTCCTTGAACGTGATCCAGGGATGCCCGGTCTCGAACAGCATCGACAGCATCTTGCGCCACAGCGAGACGGCCGGGACCTTCTTGTGCAGCTTGAGCTCGCCCGACGCGACCTTCTGCTCGTAGCGGACGTACGCCTCCTCGAAGGCCTTGCCGTACTTGTCGTGCAGGTCCGGGCAGTCGGCCGGCGAGAACAGCGTCCACTCCTGGTTCTCGACGACCCGCTTCATGAACAGGTCCGGGATCCAGTTGGCGGTGTTCATGTCGTGCGTGCGCCGCCGGTCGTCGCCGGTGTTCTTGCGCAGCTCGAGGAACTCCTCGATGTCGAGGTGCCAGGTCTCGAGGTACGCGCAGACCGCGCCCTTGCGCTTGCCGCCCTGGTTGACCGCGACCGCCGTGTCGTTGACGACCTTCAGGAACGGCACCACGCCCTGGCTCTTGCCGTTCGTGCCCTTGATGTGGCTGCCGAGCGCGCGCACCGGCGTCCAGTCGTTGCCCAGGCCGCCCGCGTACTTCGCGAGCAGCGCGTTCTCCTTGATCGCCTCGTAGATGCCGTCCAGGTCGTCGCTGACCGTGGTCAGGTAGCACGACGACAGCTGCGAGCGCTGCGTGCCCGAGTTGAACAGCGTGGGGGTCGAGCTCATGAAGTCGAACTTCGACAGCAGCTCGTAGAACTCGATCGCACGCGACTCGCGGTCGATCTCGTTCAGCGACAGGCCCATCGCCACGCGCATGAAGAACGCCTGCGGCAGCTCGATGCGCTGCTCGTCGACGTGCAGGAAGTAGCGGTCGTACAGCGTCTGCAGGCCGAGGTAGGTGAACTGGCCGTCGCGCGACGCGACCAGCGCGCGGCCGAGCCGGTGCAGGTCGAACTGCTCGAGCTTCGGGTCGAGCAGGTCGGCCTCGACGCCGCGCTTGACGAAGCGGGGGAAGTACTCGGCGTAGCGCTCGGCCATCGCCTCGGCGGACACCTCCTCGCCGAGGACCTCGCGACGCACCGTGTGCAGCAGCAGCCTCGAGGCGACCTGGCTGTAGGCCGGGTCGGTCTCGATCAGCGCGCGCGCCGACAGGATCGCCGACTTGTGCACCTCCTCGATCGGGATGCCGTCGTAGAGGTTCTTCACGGTCTCGCCGAGCACGTGCTGCGCGTCGACGGTGTCGCCGAGGCCCGCGCAGGCCGACTCGATCAGCGCGCGCAGCTGGGCCTCGTCGAGCGGCCGCACGACGCCGCCGTCCAGCACGCCGATGCGCGGCCCGACCGGCTCGCCGGCCGCCTGGGCCTGCGCCTGCTTCGCCGCGCGCTCCTGCGCGCGCTTCTCGCGGTACAGCACGTACGCGCGTGCGACCTCGTGCTCGCCCGAGCGCATCAGCGCGAGCTCGACCTGGTCCTGGATGTCCTCGATGTGGAACGTGCCGCCGGCCGGCTTGTTGCGCATCAGCGCGCCGACGACGACGCGGGTCAGCTGGTCGACGAGCTCGCGCACGCGCGCGGACGCGGCACCGTGACCGCCGTTGACGGCGAGGAAGGCCTTGGTCATCGCGACGGCGACCTTGCCGGGCTCGAAGCCGACGACCGAGCCGTTGCGGCGGATCACCTTGAAGTCGGCGAAGCGGGCCGCGTCGGGACGGGCGGCACCGAGTTCGGGGGCGTTCGCGAGCGAGACGGGGGAGAGGACGGACGGACGCTGAGCGGTTTCTGCAACCTTCTGCATGATCGGTGGACGCTCCACTGGAAGACGGGTTCGGCTCTCCGCCACCTGCGACCGACGGGGTGGCGCGAACCCGGCCCCGACCTCGGATCGAGGCGCGGCCCGGCATCGCGCCGGCGTCGACGGGTGACGTCGTTGTTGCGGCGATTCCCGTGCCCGTCCCGGAAGCGGCGTGGCGCCGCGTGGCACTAGATCTGGGGTCAAGCCGCGTTCGAGGGGCTAATTCTAGTGCCTCGGACGCCCGATCGCAAGTCGAAGCGGTCGCGCGATTGTCCAGCGCGATCAATCGCTTGGGCCATCATCCTCGCGAGCCGCTTGGAGTCTGGATCGAGCCCCGCCGACCCAGCAACCGTGCCGCTCCGCGGGGCGCCGCGACCCGCTCGGCCGCATGCCTCCGACATGTCCGCGTCACGATCGTGCGGCGGTGCGGACCTCGGGATGGAAAGGCCTCGAGAGCCCGCAGCCACCGAGCATCGACTCGTACCGGAACCAGTCGAAGCTCGGCCCCGGATCGGTCTTGCGACCCGGCGCGACGTCGCTGTGCCCCGCGAGGTGACGCAGCGGCCAGCGCGCGACGAGCGCGCGCGTCAGCGACGCGAGCACGCGGTACTGTGCGTCGGTGTACCGGCGCTCGCCGGTGCCCTCGAGCTCGACGCCGATCGAGAAGTCGTTGCAGCGCTCGCGGCCGAGGAAGCTCGACGTGCCCGCGTGCCACGCGCGGTCGTCGCACGAGACGAACTGCAGCAGCTCGCCGCGGCGCCGGATCAGGAAGTGCGACGACACGCGCAGCGCGCCGAGGCCGGCGAAGCCGGGGTGCGCCGACTCGTCGAGGCGGTTGGTGAACAGGCGCTCGACCGCGTCGCCGGAGAAGCGGCCCGCCGGCAGGCTGATGTGGTGGACGACGAGCAGGTCGGGCACGACGCCGTCGGGTCGCGCGTCGAAGTTCGGCGACCGCACGCGGCGCGCGCGCCGGTGCCACCCCCGCTCGTCGAACGCCGATGCGGCGCTCATCCGATGCCGAGCCGCTGCATCCGGTAGCGCAGCGCGCGGAAGCTGATGCCGAGCAGCTTCGCGGCGGCGGTCCGATTGTGCCGGGTGCGCTCGAGCGCGCGCAGGATCGCCTCGCGCTCCAGCGCGTCGAGGTAGTCGGGCAGCGAGGACGGCACGTCGCCGGCCCCGGGCGCGACGTCGCCGATGCCGTCCGCGCGCGACGCCGCGTCGGCCGCGGCCCCGGGCCCGCCCGCTCGCGACGGGACCGGCGCGGGCGGACCCGGGCCGTCCCGCATCGGCGAGGCGCCCGACCCGGGGGGGACCGCGCCGGCGCGGTCGAGATCGAGCTCGACGTCGAGCTCGCGCTCGGTGGGCGCGGCCTCCAGCGTCGCCGGTCGCAGGCCGAGGTCCTCGACGTTGACGACCTCGCCGTTGGAGAACGCGAGCGCGCGCTCGAGGATGTTCTCGAGCTCGCGCACGTTGCCCGGGAACGCATAGGTCTGCAGGTAGCGCAGCGTGACCGACGACAGCCGGGGCACGGCCGGCAGACCGGCGCGCGCCGCGAGCCGGGCGAGGATCGCCTCCGAGAGCGCGGCGACGTCCTCGCGCCGCTCCCGCAGCGGCGGCATCCGCAGCTCGATCACGTTGAGCCGGTAGAACAGGTCCTGCCGGAACCGGCCGGCGGCGACGCACTTGGCGAGGTCCTGGTGGGTCGCGCTGACGATGCGCACGTCGACCGGCTCCTCCGCGGTCGCGCCGACCCGTCGCACGCGCCGCTCCTGGATCGCGCGCAGCAGCTTGACCTGCATCGCGAGCGGCAGGTCGGCGACCTCGTCGAGGAACAGCGTGCCGCCGTCGGCGGCCTGGAAGAAGCCGACGCGGTCCTGGTCGGCGCCGGTGAACGCACCGCGGCGATGCCCGAAGAACTCGGACTCCATCAGCGACTCGGGGATCGCGCCGCAGTTGACCGCGACGAACGGCTGGGCGGCGCGACTGCCCAGGCGGTGGATGAGTCGGGCCGCGAGCTCCTTGCCCGAGCCGGACTCGCCGGTGATCGCCACCGGCGCCATGCTGCGGGCGAGCCGCGCGATGCTCGCGCGCACCGCCTCGATGGCCGGCGACACGCCGATCAGCAGTGCGCTCGCCGCCCCGGGCTCGGCCGCCGCGCGCGACGGGGCGGGCGTCGCGGTCTCGCCGTGCGCCGCCGCCCGCATCCCGCCCGACGCCGCCTCCGGGGGCCCTTCCGCGCGGGCGCCCGGCGAACGCGCGCCGGCGCGCGCCGGTTCGGCCGGCACGTCGGGGGCCGGCGCCTCGGACAGGCGCAGTGCCGAGCGCACGAGCGCCCGCAGCGCCTCGAGTCCGACCGGCTTGGACAGGTAGTCGAACGCGCCGGCCTTCAGCGCGGCCACCGCGGTCTCGGCGCTGCCGTAGGCGGTGATCACCGCCACCGGCGTGTCGGGGTGTCCGGCGCCGATCTCGGCGACCAGCGCGAGGCCGTCGCCGTCGGGCAGCCGCATGTCGGTCAGGCACAGCGCGTAGCGGCCGGCGGCGAGCAGCCGCCGTGCCGACGCGAGGTCGGGCGCGCAGTCGACGTCGAGCCCCATGCCCACCAGCGTCAGCTCGAGCAGCTCGCGCAGGTCGGCCTCGTCGTCGACCACCAGCGCGCGCGGCGCGCGCAGGCCGCGCCCGAGCGGGCGGCTGGGATCGGAGGGCGGGGCGCTGCTCATCGGTTCGGGGACGGCGCGGCCGCCGGCTCGACGACGAACGCGCTGCGCAGCGGCGGATCATCGCACGCGGGTCGGTAGCGGATCGATGCGCCGTTGGCGGTGCACAACTCGCGCGCGAGGTGCAGGCCGAGACCGGTGCCGCGCGGCTCGGTGGTGAAGAACGGCTCGAACAGGTGGACGCGCGAGGCGGCCGGCACGCCCGGCCCGTCGTCGGCGACGACGAGCGCGCGGCGCCCCGCGGCGTCCGCGCCCCACTCGATGCGCACCGCGCCGCGCGCCTCGCTCGCGTGGCGCAGCGCGTTGCCCAGCAGGTTCTCGAGCACCTGCCGCAGGTGGCCGGCGTCGAACCAGATCGGCGGCCCCCCGCCCACCGCGCATTCGATGCGACGCGCGTCGACGCCCGCCTGCGCGACCAGCCCGGCGATCACCTGGTCGACGAACGGCGCGACCGCGATCGGCTCGGGCGCGGCGGGCGCGCGGCGCGCGACCGCCAGCACGTCCTCGATCACCCGGTCGATCCGCCGGCAGTTGTCCTCGACGATCGTCGCCAGTCGGCGCAGCCGCTGCGCGTCGAGCTGCTCGGCGAGCAGCCCGTTGGCGTGCCGGATCGCCGACAGCGGATTGCGGATCTCGTGCGCGATCGACGCGGACAGGCGCCCCATCGAGGCGAGCTTCATCTGCTGGGCGAGCGCTTCGGCCCGGCCGAGGTCCTCCAGCACGACGACGACGTCCGAGCCGCCGGCGGGCACGCCGATGCGCCGCGCGCGCAGGCGCCGGGCGCCGCCGTCCGCCGTGGGCACGACCAGCTCGCCGCCTTCGGTCGGCGAGCCCCCCGCGTCCAGCCCGAGCGCGATGCGCAGCCCCGAGAAGGCCGCCGAGGGCACCGCGTCGCCGGCGCTCGCCGCGCCGTCGCCGAGCATCTCGCGCGCCGACCGGTTGATCGCCCGCGGTCCGCCCCGGGCATCGAGCACGACGATGCCCTCGGGCAGCTCCCCGATCACCGCCTGGGTGACCGCGAGCTGGTTGCGCAGGTCCTCGCCGCGTCGCCACGCGAGGCGCTCCTGGTCCGCGAGCCGCGCCGCGAGCCAGCCGACGATCGCCGCGGTCGACAGCAGCGCGGCGC
>Ga0116191_1001526_pt1 | contig 18689 bp, 15 predicted proteins | sample AD_UKC111_MetaG_FD_89897 | JGI IMG/M metagenome (GOLD analysis project Ga0116191, IMG submission 89897) | Active sludge microbial communities of municipal wastewater-treating anaerobic digesters from Hong Kong - AD_UKC111_MetaG | ecosystem: Engineered > Bioreactor > Anaerobic > Digestate...
GTAGCCTTAATCAGATTAGCCAACTTTTTGTGGATGACATCCATCTGAATGCTGATGGAACATATTTTGAGGCTTGTGTGATTTATGCTTGTTTGTTCCAGCAATCACCTGTTGGTTTGCCTGCTGTCACACTTGGTCCTTATAATGGAAATACTGCAATTAATGATCCAACAGTTCGAACGAAACTTCAAGAAATCGATTGGTTGATAGCCACCACATATCCAAGGTCTGGTTTTCCTCCTCTGGCTGTAACAGACTTAAATTGTTTTGGAGTTGAACAAAAAAATGCTATTGTAAACATTTCAATTGATTTTTGTTTACATAACACTTCTAAATTGCAAGATGTTGAAATTCAATTTAGTATAGATGGAGAGCATTTTCATACTTTAAATCTGTACAATTAAATTAGTGGTGGAAAATATCATTTCAGCTACCATGAGCCAAACTATGGGAATTTATATTACCGCTTACAATTTAAGGAAAATGATAATATAACATATTCTAATGTAATCACTTTATATCTGAATGACCAACAAATAAAACTCTATCCTAATCCTGCACAAAATAGAATTTGGCTTGAAAATATTGCCGAAAATTCTGAATATTCAATTTATAATTCGCTAGGTCAATTGCTTATAAATCTTCAAAAATATGATGGAGGTATCGACATCAGTCAATTACCGAAAGGATTGTATTTCATGTATATCGAAGAAAACCGAATAATTATTCCGTTTGAAAAGGAATAGATATTTGAATTATTAAGATTAAATGAAAGGGTATTTTTCGATTATAAATATATTTGAAATATTAAAAATATTGAAGATAGTCAAATATAATATTATTCAAAAAAAGTTTTTTAGGACTCTTTAAAATAATTTATGATAAAATTACAAATAAGATTTATAGTCAAAAATTGATATTGTTCTTTAAAAAATTATTAATGAAATGAGTTTGTAACAACCTACTTTATCAAATGTTATAGTTATATTTTCGTACTATAAATATTTATAAAATATCATATAAACCAAACAACCCATCAATACTCATAATTTAAAGATTATCAATGGGTTGCTTGATCTAAAATGCTATAATAGAAAAGTTTCTAAGCATTTTTTTGTTCGTTACTATCGAAATTCACCATCCAATTGATACCGAATTTGTCGGTAAACATTCCGAAATATGCTCCCCAAAAAGATTGGTTCATTGGCATTGTCACTTGCCCACCAGCAGATAACCCATTGAATAATCGGTCTGCCTCATCCATACTTGTTGCGTTTACGGATAATGATATGTTGTTTCCTTGTTTGTATTGTGATGACCATTCTCCACCTGTATCACTTCCCATCAAGCAAGTTTCAGAACTAATCGGTAATGTAACGTGCATTATTTTATTGCCATCTACTTCTGATAATTTTGGTTGATTTTCATCATCGGATGGAGGCATTTCATTGAATCTTCCCATATATGGAAATTCTCCGCCAAATACAGATTTATAAAATAAAAATGCTTCTTCACAATTGCCATTAAAGGTTAGGTACGCATTTACAGTTGCCATTTTTTTATTTTAATTTTTTTAATTAAATAATCATTTTTTTAATTGATGTTTTAAGATCAGCCTACTAATTTTTTTAATATTGGGATTTTATGTGCTATGCCTATTACAAAAGTACAAATAATCAATACTGTAAAAACTACTATTGGTACTGCAATTGCAGAATTTACTGGATGACCTAAAATATTATCATTGTATAACTTAAAGCCAAAATAACCATTTTTAAGGCAATCTAGAACATAGGCATGAAATAAATATACTCCAAAGCTAATTCCTGCAAAATAATGTATAGCTCCCCATAATTTAGGGTGTTTATTGCCAAATGATTCCCAATCAATTGTAAGCAACCAATCAAAAAAAGTGGCAGAATATATTATTGTGGTTGGAGCCAAATACAGATATACAGCGCCATTGAAAACACCGTATTGAGCTGAATAATAATAAGTTAGTGGAGCTGTTGATATAAAACAAACCCACCCAATTCTATAAGCTATCTTGGGATAGGGCAATCCATAAGTTTTCAGATAATATCCTAAAATATACATTCCCGAATAACCCATCCAACCCAAAAATTTTACTATGAAAAACTTAGGATGATAGGATGAAATCGAAACTAATACGAACCATAATAGGATAAAATACTCTAAATCCCTTTTCGTAGCTGCTTTCAAATACACTCTAAAAAATGGTGTAAGTAAATACAAACCCAATATCATAGAGATGAACCAGAGATGAAAATAAACATCTGTTACTTTGATATTTTCTCTGATATCATACCAAGGTAAGGGTGTGCCATCATAAAATGGATCTCTATAGGTATAAATAAAATAAAATATGCTCCAAAAAACAAAGGGGATAAAAACTCTCGAAATACGTTTTCTGAAAAAGGAAATATTTGGCTCAATTTTATCCGGAGATAGCAATAAAGCACCACTTAGCATCACAAATAATGGGACACTCCACCGAGTTGCAGAATTAAAAAAATTGCAAACCCACCAATTGTTCCAATCTGTATGATTGAAATTATTCACGATTTCTCCACTTGAATGGATTATAATGACTGCTATGGTAGCAATTGTTCTAATAAAATCTGCATAATTTCCCTTTATAAAATTCACCTTACTATGATTTTTTTTCTTGACAAGATATTCAAATTTTTGATTTCAGTTCAGATTGATTATAGTTTTTTATCGAATACTTTATACTTTACTTATAGAATTCCACTAAATATCTTAAATTTTATATATTTGTCTTCCAAAAATTTCAATAATAAAATATTTTTTAAAAATATTTAATATATGTTCTTATCTAATCCAATATTAAAATATCAATTAAAATCATTCGAAAACTTACCTATTAAAATTTGGGACGATGCAATTCTTGGCTCCAAACATATTGCAGATTCTATTTCATTAGCCATTCAGCAAAAGCAGCAAAATGGCGAAAATATAATTTTAGGTCTAGCAACAGGTTCCTCTCCTATTCAGGTATATAAAGAATTAGTGAGAAAGCATAAAGAAGAAGGCTTGAGCTTCAAAAATGTAATTACTTTTAATTTGGATGAATATTTCCCAATGAATCCCGATGCTCCTCAAAGTTATGTTCGTTTCATGAATGAATATCTCTTTGATCATATCGATATTCCGAAAGAAAATATTCATATCCCCGATGGTACTTTGGATATGGATAAAATCAAGGAATATTGCGAATATTACGATAAAAAAATAGAGCATTTAGGTGGAATAGATATTCAATTGTTAGGGTTAGGTAGAACTGGTCATATCGGTTTCAACGAACCAGATTCTTGGGAAACTTCACCTACAAGACTTGTCAGATTAGATACCATTACTAGAAGAGATGCTATCAAAGACTTTCAATTTGAAGAAAATGTTCCCTATCGAGCCATTACAATGGGGATAAAAACCATCATGAAAGCAAAGACTATTTATCTAATGGTTTGGGGCAGTCATAAAGCATCAATTCTAAAAGATGCTGTGGAAGGATCTGTTTCGGCTGCAATTCCAGCGACTTTTCTACAAAAACATCCAAACACAAAAGTATTTATTGACCCAGCTGCTGCCACTGATTTGACCAGATTCAGTACTCCTTGGCTTGTTGGTATGTGCAATTGGGATGAAGACTTGGTTTGTAAAGCGGTAGTTTGGTTGTCCTTGAAGACTGGAAAACCCATTTTAAAATTAACAGATGATGATTATACTGAAAATTATTTAAGTGATCTATTGGTAGAATACGATGATGCCTATAATATTAACATTAAGATATTCAATAGATTGCAACACACCATAACGGGTTGGCCCGGCGGAAAGCCAAATGCAGATGATACAATAAGACCAGAAAGATCTGAGCCAGCAATGAAAAGAGTAATAATTTTTAGTCCTCACCCTGATGATGATGTCATATCTATGGGAGCAACATTTATGCGATTGGTCGAGCAAGGGCATGATGTTCATGTTGCTTACCAAACTTCTGGGAATCTCGCTGTTCATGATCATGATGCATTGAAATATTGCGAGTTCATGTTGGAAGTGGATCAACAAATTGGTATTGAGAATAATCAGAGTATCTATAAAAAAGCAATAAATTTTTTGAACTCAAAAAAGCCAGATGATTTTGATATTCAAGAAGTTCGGCTAATAAAAGGTTTGATAAGAAGGGGAGAGGCAAGAGCTGGAGCAAGGATGTGTGGATTGAAAGACGATCATATTCATTTTTTAGATATGCCATTTTATGAAACAGGTAGAAGTAGAAAAAATCCTTTAGGCAATCAAGATATACAAATAATTGTTCAACTTATCGAAAAAGTCAAACCCCATCAAATTTTTGCAGCTGGTGATTTAGCAGATCCACATGGGACTCATCGAGTATGTTTGGATGGCATTTTAGCAGCATTTGAGCTATTAAAATCACAAAAATGGATGAAAGATTGTTATCTTTGGCTTTATAGAGGAGCATGGCACGAATGGGGGATTGATGAGATTGAAATGGCAGTTCCATTCAGCCCAAGCCAAGTTGATAAGAAAAGAAAAGCAATATTTTTCCATCAAAGTCAAAAAGATCAACCTCCATTTCCTGGTGAAGATAGTCGAGAATTTTGGCAGAGAGCTGAATATAGGAACCGAGAAACTGCTCAACTTTATAGAAAATTGGGTTTGGCAGAATATGAAGCAATGGAAGCCTTTAGAAGATGGAAATTTTAATTCAATATTAAATTTAAGATAATGAAAAATTCATATATAATTTGTTTATTTACAATAATTTATTTCCAATTTCCACTTTTAAGTCAAAATATAAATATTATCCCACAACCCAATTCTGGGGTTTTTGATGAAGGATCCTTTAATTTCACCAGAGAAATATCCCTTCAATACAATAAAACAAATAAAGAAATCACAGAAATAGTGAAGTTTTTCACCATGAAGTTAAGTGAATTTCCTGCGAATACATTTTCCAAAATTAAGAATGAAGTTCCCAATAGAATTGAATTTTATTTACAAAAAACCAGAGGAAATAATGAATATTACGAATTGATCGTTCAAAAAAATGTCATAATTCTTAGAGCTAATACTACAAAAGGTCTGTTTTATGGCGTTCAATCTATTTTGCAATTAGTAAATAATTATCAAAGAGGCAATCGAGTGACAATACCTTGTATGCAATTGCAAGACCAACCCAATTTTTCTTGGAGAGGAATGCATTTGGATGTATGTCGTCATTTTTTCTCAGTTAAATCCATCAAAAAATATATAGATTTGATGGCATACTACAAAATGAATACTTTCCATTGGCACCTTACTGACGACCAAGGCTGGAGAATTGAAATCAAGAAATACCCTAAGCTAACAGAAATAGGGTCGGTTCGAAAAGAAACCTTAAATGGTCATTATAGCAAATCGCCACAAACATTTGATGGTCAGTCATATAGTGGGTTTTATACTCAGCAGGAAATCAAAGATGTGATCGAATATGCTAAAGATAGATATATCACAATCGTTCCTGAAATAGAGATGCCAGGTCATGCTCTTGCTGCTCTTGCTGCCTATCCTGAGTATAGTTGCACTGGCAAACCACTAGAAGTGGCAACTACTTGGGGCGTTTTTGACGATATTTTTTGTCCAACTGAATCAACTATCAATTTTCTTCAAAATGTATTATCCGAAGTAATTGCTTTATTTCCAGGCAAATACATTCATATTGGTGGTGATGAAGCCCCAAAAACTAGATGGAAGGAAAGTGAAATTTGCCAAAAAATAATTAATGACAATCATTTGAAAGATGAAAATGAGTTGCAAAGTTTTTTTGTAAAGAAAATGGATCGATTCCTTACCGATAGAGGAAAAAAATTGGTAGGTTGGGATGAAATATTAGAAGGTGGTATTAGCCCAAATGCGACAGTTATGTCATGGCGAGGAATTGAAGGTGCCATAGAAGCAGCAAATCATGGCAATGATGTGGTGATGTGTCCCACAAGTTATTGTTATTTAGATTATTATCAATCAACAGACCCAAATGAGCCTTTAGCAATTGGTGGTTATTTGCCGCTAGAGAAAGTATATCGCTTCGACCCCATTCCTGATGTGTTAGATGAAACAAGAAAGAAATTGATATTAGGTGTTCAAGGAAATTTATGGACTGAGTATATCCCTGATGATCAACAACTTGAATATATGATGTTGCCCCGATTATTAGCAATTGCAGAAAATGGTTGGACAAAACCTAAAATGAAAAATTTTGAAGATTTCTGTGGCAAACTAGGTGACCAATTCGATTATTTCAAGAGAAAACGATTGAACTATGCTGACAAATTATCAGAGTTGAAGAGTGAAGTTTTAGTAGAAGATGAAGGTAAGGGAATACAAGTATATCTGAACACTTTGAGAAAAAACGACCTGATTAAATATGAGTTTACAAATTCTAATGGTGTAGTAATGGAAAATGGTTCAATTAAAGATCAACAACCTATTCATATTGATAAAAGTGGCATATTGAAAGCATTTGTATATAAAAAAGGTGCAATTTTTGGCAACCCTATTGAGCTAGAATTCAATATACATAAAGCTGCTGGCAAACTATTAGTTCTAACACCAGAACCAACTAAACAATATTATGGAAGCGGCAAATCATCATTGAATAATGGAGTGAAAGGAAGTAGGGAACGTTATGGAGATAAAGAATGGCTTGGTTATAGTGGCGATGATGTAGAATCGATCATTGATTTTGGATACAAAACGAGAGTAAGCAGCTTTAAAACATCATTTTTTCATGCCCCAGGACAATGGATCTGGGCTCCAAAAGAAGTAATAATTTATGGATCTGAAGATGGACAAAAATATCAAGAAATTGGAAGAGATAAACCAAATTTTTCTGCTGGAGAGAAAATTGTGAATTTCGATTTAAATCTAAATGTTTCAAAACCAATACAATATATTAAAGTTATTGTAAAAAATTATGGTATAATTCCAAAAGGTGAACAAGGCGAAGGGAATAAAGCTTGGTTGTTTTTGGATGAATTTGAAGTAAATTAAATTTTTTATCTGAATTTCATCGATTTCACTGGTACGATTCTAGATACTAGATAGGATGGTATAATGAGGCAGAGCAATATGATGATAACCGATGCGATATTTAAAAATAAAACTTGTGTCCAATTGATGGATATGGGAGCATAGGAAATATAATAATCAGCCTCAGGCAATTTCACCAAATGAAATTTATTTTGTAACCAACAAAATGATAATCCAATTATATTTCCTATAACGATGCCTCTAGAAATAATATGAAAAGCATTAATAAGAAAAATTAATCGGATTGGTTGATTTCTGCTTCCTAGTGATTTCAGAATGCCAATCATTGGTGTTCGTTCCAATATAATGATTAATAAAGTAGTTATCATACAAATGACTGCTACAAAGGTCATTAGCACCCAAATAATCAATCCATTCATATCAAAATAGTCTAGCCAATCAAATATACTATTGAATTTTTGCCTGATATTTTCAATATATAGATTATTTGGAACTTTATCGTAATAGAGATAATCAGTGAAGACATCTAAGTCTCGAATGTCATCTAAAAACACCTCGAATCCTGCAACCAAATTATTTCCCCAACCCAACATTTCCTGAACCTCATCTTGTCGAGCAATGGCAATCTTTTTGTCGTATTCCTCAAGACCAGTTTTATACAATCCAATTACTTTATAGACTCTTTTAACTACATCATTATCAATAACAACATACAAAATCAGTTTACTATCAACATCTATCGATAATCGATTTGCAGTTTGTTGTGAAAGGATTATGGGTCGATCACTATCTTTGTAATCTATTAAGGTAGAGCCTTTTACAATATATTTCTTCAGAAAATTCCAATCAAAATCATCACCGACACCTTTTATTACAATGCCCTCTTGTTCGCTCTTGGATTTCAAAATGCCAGGCATCGTCACAAATGTTTGAATATGTCGAATGCCTCCATGTGTTTTAAGATTTTTTTTTGAATATAGATTCCAAAGATTTGGCTCTCCTTCATATTCAATTGCTTTTACTGTGTCAAGGCTAGGGTAGAAATCTTGAAACTTAACGATTGGTTGGGAAGACAAAGCTTTATTGATATTAGCTTCCGAAATGTGAATATGTCCCCAAAAACCAAATATTTTTTCGCTAATCTCTTTCTTAAAGCCATTAATCAATGCCCATGAAACTATCATAATGGATATACTCAGAGCAATGGCTGTAATAGATAGTTTGAAAATTGTCTTCGAGAATGTAGGAATTTTACTGAATGACAATCTATTAGCAATAAAAATAGGCAAATTCACGATTATTTCTTTATTGTTTTTCTGAATTTGTGTTGATTATCACTTTTTTGTTTTTTGAATATTATATTATTCTCCATGCCCATTGGCAAATCAATTTTGTAAATTTCACTACCAATTAATGATTCGATTTTCATAAATGCATGAATATCTTTTTCATTAATTAAGGTGATGGAAACGCCAGTAGTATCTGCTCTTGCAGTTCTTCCCACTCTGTGAACATAATCTTCTGCATCTCTAGGTACGTCATAATTGATTACCAATTGAATTTCTTTTATATCAATTCCTCTAGCTAGTACATCAGTAGCTACTATGATATGTATTTTTTGCGACCTAAAATCCAAAAGAACTTGTTCTCTTACATTTTGCTCCAGATCAGAGGAAATATATCCCACTTTGAAACCAACTTTCTTTAATCTGGAAGCAATTTCTAAAACGTTTTTCTTCGTTGAAGAAAAAATGATTATTTTTTTATAATTCTCTTTGCCTTGCAACAATTTGGTCAATAACTCTATTTTTTGTTGGTCATGAACTAGGTAAGCTGCCTGTAGGACACCCTCTGCTGGCTTCGATAACGATATGTTGATTTGTTTGGGTTGGTGCAAAATCGTATTCGATAGTTTGCGAATATTTTCGGGCATTGTAGCTGAAAAGAGCAAGGTTTGCCGTTTTTTTGGTAACTTTTTTACAATATTTTTTATATCTTCAAAAAATCCCATATCCAACATCCTATCTGCTTCATCCAGAATCAAACTCTTAATCGTATCTAATTTCACATAGCCCATATTGATGTGTGCTATTAATCGCCCTGGAGTTGCCACAATAATATCCGCCCCTTTGCTCAATGCTTTTTTCTGTTGATCCCAATTGGCACCATCTCCACCTCCATACACTGCTAAAGAACTGATGTTCAATGTGTAAGACAGTCCTTCGAGTTGTTGATCAATCTGCAAAGCAAGTTCTCTAGTTGGCACCAAAACTAACACTTTAGTTGATTCGTCATGTGCATATTCATTTCGTATTAGCTCCAATGTTGGTAATAAAAAAGCTGCAGTTTTGCCAGTGCCAGTTTGAGCACATGCTATTATATCGTTATGATCCAGTATTAAAGGGATTGCTTGTTCTTGTATTGGAGTTGGATTTTTGAAACCCATATACCCAATAGCATCTAATAATTCAGGATCACTTAGTAAAGACTCAAAAGTCATATTTAATTTTCGTGTTCTTGCTTACAAGAACGAGTAATTTATAATTTTTTCTTATCAATCAATTCTAAAAGCTCATCTCTATAGTTTTTGCCAATTGGGATATGTTTTGCAACTCCTTTTTCCATAATTTCCACTACATTCCCATCAATAGCATTTATTTTGGATAAACTCACGATGTAGGAACGATGAATTCTTCTAAAATCGTGTAAAGGTAGTTTTTCTTCCAAACTTTTCATAGTTTGTAATGTAATTACCCTGCCATGTTCCATTCTAATAATCACATAATCCTTTAATCCTTCAACATATAGAATTTCATTATATTTAACTTTCACCAATTTCTTATCTGATTTTACAAAAAAGAAATCATCACCACCTGCACTTACTTCAGAAATTTCTTTTTTATTCAAGTCAAATAACTCTTGGGCTTTGTTTACGGCTTTCACAAATCTATCCATTGAAATTGGCTTTAAAAGATAGTCTATGGCATTCAATTCAAAGCCTTCGATTGCATAGTTGCTGTATGCTGTAGTAAAAATCACCATTGGAGGGTGTTGTAGCGTTTTCAGAAAATCCACTCCAGTCATTTGTGGCATTTGAATATCCAAAAACATCAAATCCACTTGATTATTTCTTAATGCTTCGTTTGCCTCGATTGCATTGGAGCATTTGCCCACTAAATTCAGGCTAGGTACATTTCCAACAAATGTTTCGATTATTTCTTGTGCTAATGGCTCATCATCAACGATTAATACATTCATTTTTGTATTCATTTTATTTTTAATTTTTATCTGCAATTATTTTTAGTGTTACTGAATATACCAATGGGCTATCATCGATTATTAGTTCGTACTGATTGGGATAAATGAGTTCGAGTCTCTGTTTTACATTCACAAGCCCAATTCCTCCACTTATTGAATGATGTTTTTTGGGCATTTTTTCTGATTTACTATTTTCTATTAAGAATAAAATATTTTCATCCTTTATTTCCATAAATATATTCACAAATCCTTGGTTGAGAGCATTACTCAACCCATGTTTGAAGCTATTTTCCAAAAATGGAGTGAATATCAATGGAGCTACCATCAATTGGTCTGGATTGCCTTTTATTGTAAAATTAATAGCTATTTTCTGTCCTTGCCTCAATTTTTCGAGGTCTAAATAGTTTTGAATATAATTCAGTTCGTTTCTTAAATATACTCTTTTTTCGTTGCATTCATAGAGCATATATCGCATGATTTCGGATAATTTCAACACTATATCTGGTGCTTGATCTGATTTTTTTAAGGTCAAAGCATAGAGATTATTTAATGTATTGAATAGAAAATGAGGGTTAATTTGGGATTTTAAGAACTTTAGTTCCGACTGCATATTTTTTGTTTGCAGTTCTTTTCTATCTCTTTCGCTATTTAACCAATCTATGATAATCTGCCAAATAGTCGAACAGGCTATCACTATAAATGATACGATGAAATATAAATTTCTATTAAGCACAATGCTTGCTTGAATATCAGGCATTCCTGAATAGAGCAAATACAAAATAACCAGCTTAATTGGAGTAATCACTATACTCAATAATAAAATAGTACCAATATATATTAGGTATTTTTCTTTATGTAAATAATTGGGAATTAGATAATAAAGATTGAAATATACAATAAATAGATAGAATAATATATTGACAGCTTCCGTAATAATAGCATAACTAATATTGCTTTTGCCATAAGACATGCTGATCAAAAACACAAAAGCGATTATCCAAAAAACAATTTGGTAAACGATTTTATAATTAAACCCCTTTGATGTTAATTTTAAATTATCTGGTATCATAATAATTTGAAACGTAAAATAGGGAATCTCAAAACTAATTATTAAATATTTTAGATAAAACACTAGTCCAATCTGACGAATTGTTTCGGAAATCTGAAATTTTCAACTATTAATTCTTACTTAGTTTTTTTGAATGAATCTATATTAATAATAATTTGTTTAAATTTGCACTTGATTTCAATAACTAAAAGTCAAATACTTGGGTATTTTAGTTGATAAAATTTCTTTCCATTAAGAACAATATCTAAATATCTTTGTTTTTGTATTCAAATTGATTTGAGAATGTCTTATAGTAAAAATGAAACCTATTCAGTTGCTACTACTCAGAATATTCAAGAAAGTATCAAAAATATTCTAGTGAATGTTGGGGAAAATGTAGAAAGAGAAGGCATTCTAAAAACGCCTGAAAGAGCTGCTAAAGCTATGCAATACCTAACTCAAGGTTATGAAATGGATGCCGATCAAATCATGCAAAGTGCTTTGTTCAGCGAGAAATATAACGAGATGGTGATTGTAAAAGATATTGAGCTCTACTCAATGTGTGAACATCACATGCTTCCATTTTTTGGTAAAGCTCATATCGCTTATATTCCTAGTGGAAAAATTGTTGGGCTATCCAAAATTCCTAGAATAGTGGATGTGTTTGCAAGAAGACTACAAGTACAAGAACGACTGACTTTGGAAATATTGGAATGTCTGCAAAAGAATTTGAATCCACAGGGTGTAGCAGTTGTCATAGAAGCAAGACACATGTGTATGATGATGAGAGGGATACAAAAACAAAATTCGTCAACGACTACATCTGCATTCAAAGGAACATTCGAACAAGCTGAAACTAGAACTGAATTTTTAAAATTAATTTCATCTAAATTATATTAGAAAATGGCAATTATTATTACAGACGAATGTATCAATTGTGGGGCTTGCGAACCAGAATGTCCTAATAATGCTATCTATGAAGGCGGAATTGAATGGGCTATATCTGATGGTAACACAGTCACAGGAACTTATACATTAGAAGATGGTACTGTTGTGGATGCCAAACAAAAGCAAAAACCAGTATCAAATGAATATTATTTTATTGTGCCAGATAAATGTACAGAATGCAAAGGGTTTCATGATGAACCGCAGTGTGCAGCAGTTTGCCCAGTGGATTGTTGTGTGCCAGACCCTGATAGGGTAGAGGATGACGAAAAGTTATTGCATCGAAAAAAGATGCTGCATTTATAATCAGTTGGTCTAAATATTCTTTTCTCTTATATATAATTTTTTGATATGTGATTAAAAGATAGTAATTTTGGAAAAAATTTCTAAATGCTTGATCTTTTAACAATTGCAATTGGTGGGTATGGCTTTTATTTGGGTTTTACTAAGGGCATTATCAAAACTGTTTTCAACATCATTGGTATTTTATTGGGATTTCTACTTTCCGTGAAATTTACCCCTGGAGTTGTAAAAATCTTAGAAAATGCACTCACTAGCAAATCTCCAACCTTATTTATAGCTGCTTTTTTATTGACTTTTGTCGGAGCTGGTTTTTTGCTACGGCTTGTAGCAAGGGGCGTTGAAAACACTTTTAAAACTTTGAATATCAACTCAATCAATCAAATTGCTGGAGGGGCATTGTTTAGTTTTGTTTTATTATTATTTTATAGTTTGTTGATTTGGTTTTCCACCCAATCCAAAATAATTGATAAGGATACGACCAGCAAATCAATCACTTATCCTTATTTGATGAAATTGCCCTCAAATGCTAAATTAGCAACAGAATACATCAAACCATTGTGTGTGGATTTTTGGGATTATTCCGCTTACACTATTGATCGATTGAGGATGAAGAATGATAAAATACAAAAGGATTAAGTAATCTATTGATTGTAGATGGAGTATAAATTTAATATCATTAATGGACAAAATTTGAATAAACTAAAATCAATTAGGTACATTAATTATTATTTTATTATTCTTCTTGTTTTTCTATTAAATCCTATTAGAAGATCTAGATTCAATACTAATTCATATAAAAAGTACCCAATAAATTTCGCAAGTTGGGTGGGAATTAATAATGAATTATTAATTTTTATTTTGATTATTGCAGTTATACTTGCTACCTACTTACATTTCAAATCTATAGAATTTAAAATATTAGGATATTTTACATATGATGGAAATCTATTTTTAGTTAATATTGGTCAAGAACAGGTTTTTATTACAATAAAACAAATTAATTTAGTAACAATACTAAGGGGATCAACTTGGCATTTAAGTCATCATAAAAACCATTACTTGATTAAAACAGATAATTGGATTGAGCTAAATTATAATTTTGGAGAAATATTGAAATTTGAATTTTCAATTGAATCAATGTTGCAAAATGATCATTTCGAAAATATGGTTAAAATTATTTATGACTCAAAATTAAATCTTGATTATAAATCCATTTGATTTAACTAGCATTAAAATAATTTTTTATAAAAAAATTATTTTTCTAATTATTTTATCTTCTAAAAATGAAATATTGATGCTCAACGTGTTTCCAAAATATCATTTCTTAAATTCTTAATAATCAAGTGGTTAATTTCCTGTTAAATACATGACTTATTTTATTAATATGTATAAAAATTTGATTTTCTGATACTTATACCTGTATCTTTGTTGGAAATTAAAAAATTACATATCAATCATGAGTATTAAAAAAGTATTTTCAAAAACAAAACCAGTTTGCAAGGTATCCTTTTCATTAGATATTAACGAAATAAATAAAGCTGAGAAAGTAGCCGTTTTAGGTGATTTCAACAATTGGAATTTAGCTGAAGCTTTAGAATTGAAAAAATCTAAGGATGGCATTTTCAAAGGCAGCATCGACTTGCCTGTAGGTAAAGAATATGAATTCAGATATTTATTAGATACTAATAATTGGATGAACGACCAAGAAGCTGATAGTTTTGTAGCAAATGTATTTGGTGCTGAAAACAGCGTTATCAAAGCATAATTCAATAAAATAGTATTAAATTCAAATGGTTGTTAGTTGAGATTGCTAACAACCATTTTTTGTATTGAGAATGTAATAATTTTTTCAATTTTTTTCTACTTTTTCCAACCATGGTATTTTTTCTTGAATTACATAAAAATAATCCATCGGTAGGTAGCCTCTTTTCATGGCTTCGAGGCGAAACGAAGGGTGAAGTTTTGATTGATTATTTAATATATATTCCCTAAATTCGGGTTTAAGCCAAGGATGGTACAAATATTCAATTTCTAATTTTGTAAAAGATTTACCTTTGATAATCAAACTTTCAAAAAATTTTAGTGTCCCAAATTTTGTTGCAAATATTTTATTATTTTTATCAAAAATACAATACATGTTTTTAAAACCTAAAATTATTTCAATATATTTATGATTTATAAATTGATGAAAACATGTAATATCAATAGAATCCTGTACTAAATATATTACATTGAATTTCAAAGTTGAATCAAATTCATTAATTTTAAAATTGATTAATAATAAATTTAAAGAAGCATAATTTAATATTGAGTCATTTATAATAAATTTTAAGCTGCTATCTATTTTAAATTCATTGTAAGGGTATAACCCACTATAAATAAACCATTTTAGATTTCTAATTTTTTCTTCATCTAATACCTCAATATTATAATATTTTTTAACCATTTTTATATCCCCATCATTAATCTCAATCTCATTAATATAATATGATTTTGATTTTGTTTCACTTTCATAATTAAAACAGTTTAATAAATAAATTAAACTAACTAAAAATAAAATTAAGAATTTTTAGAGTTTTCATAATTGTCTTATAATCAATTAGATGATCAAAATATTAACTAAAAATCATTACAACAATTATTTTCATTAGATTATATTTTTATTCACACCTTTTAAAAACGATATGAATGATTTTTTCATTATTTTCTTTTCTTTTTTACTTGATAATATATTGTTGGTATTGAAGAATTCTCAATTTTAGTGAAATATGTAGAGTCATTCTCAGTTTTAATTATTAATTTTGAAGTATATCCTTTCATTTTATTATAAGTTAAATTGCCAATCAACTCATTTAACCTTACATCAATCTTGTAAATACCATTATGAGTTATAGGAATTCTTACTTTACTTTTTCGAAATTCTGCAATTATTGCAGTTGGAATCATATCTTTACAAATCTGAAATATTGCAACAGTATCCCAATTGGTTGAAGATCCTACGACTTTCATGTCGGGTTTGATATATTCTGTATGAACATTTGCAAAATCTGTACCTTTGCATTTGATATAAAAGTAAGTGGAGTCATTATTTGATGGTTCAAAGTGAGTTATTTTGTAGCTTTCATCAGACTTTATCTGATATTTTTTAGGCACTTTTTTAAATTCAATTACTAAGGTATCGTCTATAATTCGATAGGTGCCATAATCCATACCTAATTCACCTATATCATTTCCTGTATGATATAGAATTTCCCTACTATTTTTGAACTCTATACATGACCCCTTAAAATTCGGCGGTGTGCAAAAAGTCCCTTTAAATGTTGAACATGAATTTAAAATGATGAAAAGGATTATTAAATATGTAATTTGAGCTTTCATGATATTGTCCTAAAGGTTTAATATTTATAATTATTTGATTTACAATAAACTGTAATAATTATTTGGATTGATTATTTAAAATATTTAATACAAATATACATTTTTCTTAGACAGATAATATATCAAATTTAATTATTACAATTTCTACAAATAATACTTTTTTTGAAATTTAACTTAACAAAAAAAAACCGATACCCTGCTATTTCACAAAGTATCGGTTCTGAAAAAACTGTAAAATTATTCTAACTACCACACATCAAGCAGCCTTCTTCCATAGTACAGGTGAATCCTTCAGGATATTCATCAACGGCAGGTTCAGCAACTGGAGTTGGTTTATAGTTTGTCGTACTCAAGTTGGAGCTAGGCATCTCTGTTGGAGTAGATGATGTAGGAACCGACTCTTTGTTGGTCATGATTGAGGAAGGGGTAGCAACAAACTTTTGTTGGTGTTTTGCACTCAAGGTGAACTTTATCGGATCTGTTGCTGACTTCGATCTCAAGTAATACATTCCAGTTTTCAAACCCTGTTTCCAGCCATAAAAGTGCATAGACGAGAGTTTTCCAAAGTTGGGATTCTCCATGAATAAATTTAAGCTTTGCGACTGACAAATGTATGCACCTCTGTCTGCAGCTTGATCTATTATCACTTTTTGTTTGATTTCATAAGCTGTTTTGTACAAATCTTTGATATCCTGTGGGATACCATCAATATTTTGAATCGAACCATTTGCTGCAATCAGAATTTCTCTTAGTTCTTCGCACCAAAGTCCAAGACCAATAAGGTCTTTTAATAAATGCTTGTTCACCACGATATACTCACCAGATAATGTTCTTCTGGTGTAAATATTTGAGGTGTAAGGCTCGAAACATTCGTTATTGCCAAGTATTTGAGAAGTGGAAGCTGTTGGCATTGGAGCAACTAATAGACTGTTTCTCAAGCCATTATTTTTCACATCCTCTTTCAGGCTAGCCCAATCCCACCTATTGCTTGGTGTTACATTCCACAGGTCGTATTGGAAAATTCCCTTACTTGTTGGTGAGCCTTCAAAACTTTGATATGCTCCATCTTGCTTAGCTAATTGGCAGGATTCTGTCATTGCAGCAAAATAGATTGTTTCAAAGATATCTTTATTGAGCTGTCGAGCTTCTTCACTATCAAATGGGAATCGCATCATAATGAATGCATCCGCTAAGCCTTGAACGCCAATACCAATTGGTCGATGACGTGTATTTGAGTTTTGTGCCTCAATGATTGGATAGTAATTGATGTCGATTACTTTGTTAAGATTTCTTGTAACTGTTCTCGTTACATCATACAACTTATTGAAATCGAATTTACCTGCATTCAATACGAATTTGGATAAATTGATAGAAGCAAGATTGCAAACTGCGACTTCGTCTTTGGATGTATATTCCAAAATTTCAGTACATAAGTTACTCGAACGAATTGTTCCTAGATTTTTTTGGTTCGATTTCTTGTTGCAAGCATCTTTGTAAAGAATGTAAGGTGTTCCAGTTTCTATTTGTGATTCAAGAATTGCAAACCACAATTCTTGAGCTTTTATTACTTTTCTTGCTTTACCTTCAGCTTCGTATTTGTGATAGAGTGCATCGAATTCTCCACCATAGGTGTCATATAATCCTGGGCATTCATTTGGGCAGAATAATGACCAATTGCCATCTTCTTCCACTCGGTGCATGAATAAATCCGGTATCCACATTGCATAGAATAGGTCTCTTGCTCTTAATTCTTCTTTACCGTGATTTTTCTTCAAATCTAGAAAATCAAATATATCTGAATGCCATGGTTCGAGATACACAGCAAATGCACCTTTTCGTTTTCCGCCACCTTGATCTACATATCTTGCTGTGTCGTTGAAAACTTTTAACATTGGTATAATTCCATTGGAAGTGCCACCTGTTCCTTTGATATAGCTTCCTTTTGATCGGATGTTGTGGATGCTTAGTCCAATCCCACCAGCTGATTGCGAAATTTTTGCACATCTACCAAGTGTTTCGAAAATGCCAGAAATGGAGTCTTCTGTCATTGATAGTAGGAAACATGATGATAGCTGTGGTTTTGGTGTACCAGCATTGAATAAAGTTGGTGTTGCATGAATAAACCACTTTTCAGACATCATGTTGTAGGTTTCAATGGCTTTATCGATGTTCTCACCATGAATTCCTACAGCTACCCGCATTAAGAGTTGTTGTGGTCGTTCCACCACTGAATTGTTTATACGTAGTAGGTATGATTTTTCAAGAGTTTTGAAACCAAAATAATCGAAATCATAATCCCGATCATATATGATTGCAGAATCCAATTTTTCTTTGTATTTCTGAACAGTTTTAAAACACTCTTCACTGATTAATCCTGCTTTTTCATGAGTGACAGGATCAATGTGGTGATATAAGTCTTTGATAACTTTTGAGAAGGATTTATTTGTATTTTTATGAAGGTTTGAAACCGCAATTCTTGCAGCTAAAAGGGCATTATCTGGATGCTGCGCCGCCATTGTTGCTGCTGTTTCTGCTGCTAAATTATCTAATTCGGTTGTAGGTACACCATCGTACAATCCTTGAATAACTTTTTTGGATATTTCGATGTAATCTACATATCTTTCATCAAGACCGTAACATAATTTTTTAATTCTGGCTGTGA
>Ga0116191_1001530_pt1 | contig 18667 bp, 14 predicted proteins | sample AD_UKC111_MetaG_FD_89897 | JGI IMG/M metagenome (GOLD analysis project Ga0116191, IMG submission 89897) | Active sludge microbial communities of municipal wastewater-treating anaerobic digesters from Hong Kong - AD_UKC111_MetaG | ecosystem: Engineered > Bioreactor > Anaerobic > Digestate...
CTGTGGATCAAGGTGGATGTATTGAAACATGCAAACCTACTACACATGACAATCCAACATTCATCATCGATGATGTGGTTCATTATTGTGTGGCGAATATGCCGGGAGCAGTTCCATATACATCTACATTGGCTTTGACCAACGCTACTTTGCCTTATGCACTTCAGTTGGCACAAAAAGGTTGGAAAAAAGCTTGTCAAGAAAATCAAGAACTAAAACTTGGATTAAATGTTGTAAATGGAAAGGTAGTGTATAAAGGCGTTTCAGATGCTTTTGGTCTTCCTTATCACGATGTTTCAGAAGTTTTAAACTAATAAATCAATATTATGTCAATTGTTGATACAATTTCATCCAGTGAATTAATTGCATTAGAGGATAAATATGGAGCTCACAACTATCATCCATTGCCTGTTGTATTATCAAAAGGTAGTGGAATAAAATTGTGGGATGTTGAAGGAAAAGAATATTTCGATTTTCTTTCAGCATATTCAGCTGTAAATCAAGGACATTGCCATCCTCGAATCATTCAAGCATTGATGTACCAGGCTCAACAATTGACATTAACTTCGAGAGCATTTCATAACGACAAATTAGGGATTTATGAAGAATATATCACATCTTATTTTGGTTATGACAAAGTGCTACCGATGAACACAGGTGTTGAAGGTGGCGAAACTGCTTTGAAATTATGCAGAAAATGGGCTTATGAAGTGAAAGGAGTTCCTGAAAATGAAGCCATTATCATTTTTGCTTCTGGAAACTTTTGGGGAAGAACTTTAGCTGCCATTTCTGCATCTGTCGATCCTGATAGCAGATACCATTTTGGTCCTTATATGCCTGGCTATCAGATTATTCCTTACAATGATTTGGCTGCACTAGAGCTTGCTTTGCAAAATCCAAATGTTGCAGGATTCATGGTAGAGCCTATTCAAGGCGAAGCTGGTGTGGTCGTTCCTGACGAACATTTTATTAAAGGAGTATCGGAATTATGCACAAAACATAATGTACTTTTCATAGCTGATGAAGTGCAAACAGGAATCGCAAGAACTGGTAAAAAACTCTGCTGTGATTATGCAGGCATTAAGCCAGATATTTTGATATTAGGGAAAGCACTTTCTGGAGGAGTATTGCCAGTATCAGCAGTTCTGACAAATAAAGAAGTGATGGATACCCTCAAACCTGGTCAACATGGCTCAACTTTTGGCGGCAATCCTTTGGGTTGTGCAGTAGCAATGGAGGCTCTAAAGGTGGTGGAAGAGGAAGATTTAGCTCATAATGCCTTCCAAATGGGAAATGTTTTCAGAAACGAAATGCTCAAACTACAACAAAAGTCTTCATTGATTAAATTAGTTCGAGGAAAAGGTCTTTTGAATGCAGTGGTAATTGATGACCATGAGGACAGCCATTTGGCATGGAATATTTGTATGAAAATGAAAACGTTAGGTTTGTTAGCCAAGCCAACTCATGGAAATATTATTCGTTTTGCTCCACCATTAATTATCGATCAGGATCAAATGTTAGAAGCATGTTCTATCATCGAAAAATCTATATTATCTTTTAGTTAATCAAAAAATTCTATTCAATAGAAATGAATGAAAAACTATTAGGCGGTAAATTACTCATTGCAGAGCCATTTATGCAAGATGTATATTTCAAAAGGAGTGTTGTATTACTATGTGAAAATACCAACCACAGCACCTTTGGATATATCTTGAATAAAAGATTAAACATGAAAATCAATGAGTTAGTGCGAAATTTTCCTGATTTTGATTGCGACTTATATTTTGGAGGTCCTGTTCAGAATGACACCTTACATTTTATACATACCATTGGTGAAGTTTTGGACGAAAGCCAAGAAATAGCAAAGGGGCTTTATTGGGGTGGCAACTACAATCAACTCAAAGTGTTGGTGAAAGAAGGGTTGATTACTCCAAAAGATATTAAGTTTTTTGTTGGTTATAGCGGATGGGACAAAAAGCAATTCGAAGAAGAAATGTCACACAAAAATTGGATTATCGAAGATATCAATATGAATTATATTTTCAACTCCAAAGACGATATCCTCTGGAAACAAGTTCTGAAGAACAAAGGTAATGTGTATGAAGTCATTTCAGAATTGCCAGATTATCGAAGTTTACTGAATTAATATGCCAACAACCTCCATTATAAAGGATCTGAAAGCCAAAAAAATACCTCCAATTCTAATTTTACATGGCGAAGAATCTTATTTTATTGATCAAATATCCGACTTTGTTGAACATCATCTTTTGAATGAAAGTGAGCAATCCTTCGATCAGTCCGTCTATTATGGCAAGGATATTTCGGCAAGAGATATTATGGATATGGCGAGCCGATATCCTGTAATAGCCGCACATCAGGTGATACTGATAAAAGAAGCTCAAGATTTTAAAGAATATAGTCAGCTAACCAATTATATCAAAAACCCGACTCGTACTACCCTACTCGTTTTTTGTTATAAACATGGAAAACTTGATGCCCGAACTACCTTTTACAAAGCTTTAAAAGATCATGCAGTTATTTTTGAGTCCAAAAAAATACCTGATAATAGTTTAGTCGATTGGGTTTCGAAGCAATTTTCGAATCATAAATTAAATGTCTTACCCGATGCTTTGCATTTATTTACGGAATATTTAGGAAATGATTTATCCAAAATTACAAACGAAATAGAGAAATTGTCGCTCAATATAGTGAATCACGAGATGATTTCGACTGCTTTGATCGAAAAGTATATTGGCATCAGTAAGGATTACAACTTCTTTGAATTGCAAAAAGCTATTGCAACAAGAAATAAAGAAAAGATATACAACATTTTGAACTATTTTGATGCCCAGCCTAAGCAATTTTCTATAATTCCTTGTATTGTAACGTTATATAACTTTTTCAGTAGAGTATATATGCTAGTATTTGCAGCAGGAAAAAGTAAGCATGAGATTTGTTCAGAGCTTGGAATTCGAGAGTTCTTTCTGAAAGATTACGAAACCGCCCTTAAAAATTACCCTATTCTAAAAACCCAACTCATTTTGCAATATTTGTGTGAATACGATCTGAAAAGCAAAGGAGTCAACCAAGTGAATATTAATGATAGTGCATTATTGAAAGAATTAACATGGAAGATATTGCATTGCTGACTTTTATTATCTTTGCAGCATGAAACAAAAAATTTTAATACTTGATTTCGGATCACAATATACACAATTGATAGCCAGAAGAGTAAGAGAACAAAATGTATATTGTGAGGTTTTGCCATATAATAAGTTTGATGGTTTTGATTCAACTGTAAAAGGAATAATCCTATCAGGATCTCCATTTTCAGTTCGTCAGGATGATGCCTTACAGATAGATTTATCAAAATTCTTAGGTAAATTGCCCGTTTTAGCTATATGTTATGGGGCTCAATTGATAGCATCCAATTTGGGTGGGACTGTTTCGAGATCCGATAAAAGAGAGTATGGTAAAGCACTATTATCCAAAATACTAGTTCAAAATGATCCAATATTTGATGACATCCAACCCAACACTCAAGTTTGGATGTCTCATGGCGATACGATTACTGAACTACCCAATAATTATCATCTGATTGCAAGTACAGATGATGTAGCTGTTGCAGCATTTCGTTCGGATGACTCAGAAAAATATCCAACATATTGTCTTCAATTTCATCCTGAAGTAACCCATAGTTTGGATGGAATGGTATTGATTTCAAACTTTTTATTCAAAATTGCTAAATGCGAACCAGATTGGACTCCAGCTTCATTTGTAGAGGAGAGTATCCATAATATTCGTTCTTTGATTGGTAAGGATCAAGTGATAATGGGTTTGTCGGGAGGTGTGGATTCTTCAGTAGCAGCTATGATGCTGCATAAAGCTATTGGCAAACAACTCATTTGCATCTTTGTAGATAATGGATTGATGCGAAAAAATGAATTTTCGGATGTTTTGCATTCCTATCAAGATATTGGTTTGAACATCATTGGCGTAGATGCTTCAAATTTGTTTTTGACAGCGTTGAAAGGGCTTTCCAATCCAGAAGATAAGCGAAAAGCGATTGGTAGAGTATTCATAGAAGTGTTTGAAAATGAAGCAAAGAAATACGATAATGTGAAATGGCTTGGTCAAGGAACCATCTATCCCGATGTGATTGAATCCATTTCAGTTCATGGTCCGTCAGTTACCATCAAATCGCATCACAATGTAGGTGGATTGCCAGAAAAGATGGGCTTGAAGATCGTTGAGCCACTTAGGAATTTATTTAAGGATGAGGTCAGAAAAGCTGGTCATGAATTGAAAATAGATCCTAACATCTTGAACAGACACCCATTCCCTGGTCCAGGGTTAGGCATTAGAGTATTGGGAGAAATAACTCCAGAAAAGGTTGCAATCTTGCAAGAAGCTGATGCAATATTCATCAATAATCTAAAAAAATCTGGGCTTTATAGCCAAGTTTGGCAAGCTGCCACTATATTATTGCCTGTTTTTTCAGTAGGTGTAATGGGCGATGAACGTACTTATGAACAAACCGTAGCTTTAAGAGCAGTAAACTCTATGGATGGAATGACTGCGGAATGGAGCAAACTTCCTTATGAATTTTTAGCTAACGTTTCGAGTGAAATCATCAATACTGTTAGAGGCATTAATAGAGTAGTTTACGACATTAGCACCAAACCACCTTCGACAATTGAGTGGGAATAATCATTTAAAAAATCAACTAAAATATGAAGTATCTATTTGGTATTTTTTGTCTAATATTTCTTGCTTGCAATACTACAAAAACCGTTGTAAAGCCAAAAGATAATACGAATGAAATAAAAGGCTATAAAAAATACAATCCACAAACTGGTCAATATGAGTGGGTTAGCGAAGATTCAAAAGGACAGATAGATACTATTAAGGTAAATCCAAACCCTAAGGAAGTTCCAATAAATAAGCCTGAAAATGCACCAAAGGGAATCAATAGAGCAATAAAAGTGGCTCTCATATTGCCATTTTATGCTGAACAGAATAAAGATGGTGAAGCATTTTTTTCAAAATCCAGTTGGGCAACTAATTTTTATGGAGGAGTAAAACTTGCATTAGATTCATTAATACAAAAAGGAGTATCAGTAGATATAAGAGTGTTTGATGATAAAGCTTCGGAAGCTGAATTGAATAAGATTTTACTATATGAAGATGTAAAAAATGCAGATTTAATAATTGGTCCAGCAGGAAAAAGCAATTTGAAAATTGCAGCTAATTTTGCAAAATCTAGGGGCATTCCTTTGGTTTCACCTTATAATCCTTCAGATGACATCACCACAAACAATCCGAATTTCATACAAATAAATCCATCGCTCAAATCCCATTGCGAAGCAATTGCAAAAGATATTTTTGAGCATTCAAAATCTCCAAATATTACAATAATATCAAGAAATAAACCTACAGAAACTGGAACTTATGAATTTTTTATTTCTAAATTGAAAAGTCTTTATTCAAATATAAATATCCAAAAAATAACAATTGATGAAGAAACAAATGGTATATCAAAAACTGATCTTGAAGTTTGTTTTCTACCGAATAAGCAAAATGTAATCATTATTCCATCCTGGAGCAACGAAGCTTTCGTTGCAGCTTTACTTCAAAAACTGGAAAATAGTAAGAAAGGGATGCCAGTATCTGTATATGGTATGCCACAATGGATTGGTTTTGAGCTATTGAATAGCAATTTATTGACTAACCTCAATACAAAAATTTCTTCCTCTAATCCTATGGATTTGCATTCAGATAACACAAAACAATTTAAACAATTGTTTTATGATAAATATAGTGGATTAGCAACTGATGAAGCTGTGATAGGCTTTGATGTTACCTATTTAATGATTCAGATGTTGAAGAAATATGGCAAGGAATTCACTCATCAATTAGGTGAAAAAAGGCTAAAAGGCTATACTTCTTATTATGATTTTAAGAAAATAAGTAATAATACTATAGAAAATAATAGCCTTCAAGGAATACAAAGAATTGAGAATAAATCAATTAATATATTAGAATTTAAAGATGGTGGTTTTCGTGAATAATAATTTAATTTCTATATAAATTGAAATCACAAAATCTTAATTTTGTCTTATAATAAAAAAATGTTATGGATCAGCAGTTACCAGACTTCAATAATTTAAAAATTGCATTTGAAAGCAAGTCGGACAAAGAACTAAATAAAGCTGTTTGGCTATTTAAAATGATGAATAGCCCTACCCTAGTTAAGTTTGGTTCCAAACTTGGGCTTTGGGCTGTTGAAAATAATATTCCATTTACCAAATCAATTGTTGAGAACACAATTTTCGAACAATTTTGTGGTGGCACCTCTTTTGAATCCTCTATCAATAGTATCAATAAGTTAAAAAAATATAATATCAAAACTGTATTAGACTATGGTGCTGAAGGAAAGGAAACCGAAGCTGATTGGGATAAAACAAAGCAAGAATTTCTAAATGCAATAGATTTCTCCTCTAATCAATCGTCAGTTCCATTGATCAGTATTAAAGTTACAGGACTTTCTAGATTCGAATTGCTTGAAAAAGTAAGTGCAAATCGACTTTTATCAGAAAAAGAAACTTTGGAGTGGCAAAAAGTAAAATCTAGAGTAGAAGCAGTTTGTCAAAAAGCTTATGATAAAAAATTAGGTGTATTTATTGATGCTGAAGAAACTTGGATTCAAGATGCAATCGACCATCTGGTGGATGAAATGATGGAAAAGTATAATAAAGAAAGAGTAACAGTATTCAATACTTTCCAATGTTATCGAAAAGATAGATATGATTATTTGGTTGCTTCTCATCATCTTGCAAAGCAAAAAAATTATCTTTTGGGTGCAAAATTGGTAAGAGGAGCTTATATGGAAAAAGAACGAGAAAGAGCTGCTTCATTGGAGCTACCATCCCCAATAAATGAGGACAAAGCTGCAACAGATGCCATGTATAACAAATGTTTGAAATATTGTTTTGATCATTTAAGTGATATTTCAGTAGTAAATGCGACCCATAATGCAAACAGCAGTATGCTATTAGCTAGATGGATTGTTGAAAACAATATTGCAAAAGATCATCCACACACCTTATTTTGTCAATTATATGGAATGAGCGACAATCTTACATTTAACCTTGCAAAAAGTGGATTCAATGCTTCAAAATACTTAGTATATGGATCCATAAAGGATGTAATACCTTATCTCATCAGAAGAGCTCAAGAAAATTCGGCTGTTAGTGGAGATATGAGTAGAGAATACAAAATGTATGTCGATGCATTAAAAGAAAGAAAACAAAATTGAAAAAAGTTAGCTAGAAAAAAGGCTTATAAAGTCCTGACATTGAATGAATAACATTTTATCCGAGTCAATGTAATGACAAATATAAGATAATTTTTAGTAAGAAATTAATTTTTTAAAAATAAAAAATTAACCCCATTTTCGGAGTTGGGTCAATAATGCTGAAAAATCTTTATGAATTGGTGCTTCAAAAGTCAATTTTTCTTGAGTAGTAGGATGTTGGATGATGAGCTTTTTGGAATGTAAAGTTGTTCGTTCCATCATGGGTTTGGTTTCGGTTTGATACTTTTTCAAATGCAACTTTTTGATTTTTATATCAGAGATAGATATACTTTCTCTTCTTCCATAAATACTATCTATTGCCAATGGATGACCAATAGATTGAAGATGTACCCTCACTTGATGCATTCTTCCAGTATGAATCCTCACTTCCAGCAAGGTAAAATTCTTGAATTTTTCTAAAGTTTCATAAGTTGTTAATGAGTCTTTACCTCTTCTTGCCACTATCATTGTGCCAGCTCTAGTCATACTTTCTGCAAGAGGTTTATTTATTTCTCCTTCAGAAGGACTGACTATTCCTTCTGTTAAAGCCAAATAATATTTTTCGGCTGTTTTATCCATCATTTGTTGGTTCAAACTCCTATGTGCATTTTCGTTTTTTGCAAAAATAATTAATCCACTAGTTTCTCTATCTAAGCGATGTACTACTAATATATTTTGTATTTTTTTCTGAAGAAAAGCAATTAAGTTGGGCTTGGAAGCATCAAAACGGTCGGGGATACTTAACCAACCTGAAGGTTTGTTCACCACTATCAAATCATCATCCTCATATATTATCTCTGGTTGCAGCAGTTGCATTTGTTAAACTTTTAAATGAATCCATTTCTTGGATAACATATATTTCATCGTAAAAACGATCATTATGAACCAATATAATATTTCGGCAGTCCATGCTAGTTCTACAGATGTTCTTTGCAAATTTACGATATAATAAACCATTAGAATATATGCAATTGCAGAAAATAATTGTAAAAACAATCCATTAAGTGTAGCACCTGTCCCAGCCATACCGTTGAAATATATACCGCCGATGATAAAAAATATCAAAATCAAAGCCAATAAATGTATTGTTGGAGTAGCATATAACAAAATACTTATCTGACCAGAATTGCCTAAAACATAAGGCATTATGATTGCAGGAAATAAGATAATTGGCATTGAAATAATGAATGTAATGATCAAGCAAAGCATAATTGTCTTATTAATACTCGGAATCACTAAGTTGTATTTCTCTTGACCAATTAGATTACTTACAATAGTATTAATTCCGGATGAAAAGCCCCAACAAGGTATAGAAAGGCATAAATAAATCATTCTCACCATATTAGTAATGGATAAAGCACGTTCACCTAAATTATCGATAAATCCAAAAAAAACAAACCAACTACCCAGCCCCACAACTGATTGAGCAACAATTGGTAAGGATAGTTCTATTAAGTTTTTGGTTTCTTCCCATTCTGGTTTAACTACTTTGAATAGCTTTAGTTTTTTGGCACTTTCATCATATATCATGAATAAGATAAACAAAATAAAAGCTAACATTTCTGCAATTGAGCTAGCATATCCTGCCCCAGCTATCCCTAAGGATGGCATTCCCCACTTTCCAAAAATCAATCCATTACAAAGTACATAATTGACAACAGCTAAAAATATGGTATCAATCATCACAAACCATGTTTTAGCTATTCCTGTATAGGTAGATATTAATGCAACACCCAAATAACTAAAGAATATACCGTAGGATCTTGCATCCAAATATTCCTTGCATTTTTGAAGCACTATTGGCGACTCAACAAAATATTGGAATAAATAGGGAGAAATATATTTAATAAAAATAAACATAAAGAATGCAAGAATGAACTCGAATATAAGCATATCATAAAAAGTCCTTCGAATGCCATCAAAATTTTGTTCACCCATTCTTCTGGCAATGATTATTTGCCCACCTTTGGAAAATCCATATCCTATAGCAGCAATTGTCAAGTAAAAAACCCCTGATATACCAATTGCTGCAAAATCATGTTCACTTAACCGATATAGAAGTATTGAATCGGTTAAGGCAATCACATTTTGAGCTGCACTACCCAACATAATAGGTAATGAAATCAACAAAATATTTCTAAAAGTTGGACTTAATTGCTTGATTTTCAAGATGTATATTTTAGTTGGCTATTGAAATTTTCTTAGTAATTATTTTATCATTATGACTAAATTGTAAGAAGTATATCCCATTTGTAATAGAACTTGGAATTTGTATTTGATTAGTATATGGATATAAATATTGACTATCTACTATCTCTCCAAATGAATTATAAATCCTTAATTGTGTCTTATCATTCAATTTATTATTCAAAATATATATTATACGTTCTTGATTAACTGGATTTGGATATAACTCAAGTCCAATTTCTTCAATTTCAATATTATTAACTAAATCAGCTGTTTTAAAAATTTGGTTACTAAAATTTGTACAAAAGAATTTTGAATTTAATGGCTTTACTCTCCAATAATATAAACGATCCTTTAACAACGATTTATTTATAGCAACAGAATTAGTTGTAACAACGGTATCAAATTCGATAATATCATAAGCTTTAAATCGACTAAGTTGTACAATATATTTTGTAGCATTTGGCGTATTTTCCCATTCTAGCTTTACTTTATCAAACTGAACTAATTGACTATCAATCGGAAACGAAAGTTTAGAATTGTTTGAAATAATATTTGGTGGAGTTTGATCGAATAACATATCTTTTTTCTTGCTCAATATATTAGCTCTCATTCTTGCAATCTGTCCATCAGTAAATCTATTCTGACAAGCATCATTTGAATAAGACATATATAAAGTACCATCAGCTCTAAAATCAACACCATTTGGATCTTTTTGTAACTGAACAGATGTGCCATCCGTATTACAACTCCATCGATAAGCCAAATAATCTGGTTTTGTATCACAAGTTTTGTCAGCAGATATGGAGCAATTAGAACCATCTACATATTCAACAAATGCAGTATCGATTATCGTTTTATTTGTTATTAAGCTATCCTTAAATAAAGTATAATCATAAGTAACTTTCTGCGGTGTTGGGTTATTATAAAAAGTATTATCATAATGTTTGCCTTCCCAACCTAAGAAAGTATGCTGAACAGAAAAAGCATGACCTAGCTCATGTGTCAAAGTATGAGCAGTTCCATTCACATAGCTTTTGAGCATTGATATACCAGCATAAGGCAAATTATAGCCAGCATTTCCAGCAGCAGTACTATTATAATATAAATTTACAGTATTTTTAACATTATTTTGGAGCATCATTTCTGCACCAATTAATATTTCTTGATGATTATTCCAAGCTGAATTATTAATATAGGTCATTTCACCTGGAACAAAAAATTGAATATTGTAAGGTTTGTAATCTTCATTAATTCGACATAGAGATTCGACAATTCTTGTATATGCCAAATACCCCGTACCTTGATCTGTTCCCACATTATGTAAGGATAAGGGAATGTAAAGAACCGTATCGCCCCCTCTGTTAAAGTTTTCTGGATGAAAATTATATTCTCTATCCCAATCTGTTAGATGATTTGGTGTACCGCATGGATGTACATCTTCCTGAGCGATTAGGCTTTTTGATAAGATAATAAATAAAACTAAAATGTTGGCAATATTCTTCATAAAAAAAGGATGAAACTCAAATATAAGTTTCATCCTTCAATATAAAAAGCATTTTTTGAACTATTCTACAAAATGAATTTTTTTGGTATATAATTTATTATCAATATTCATAGTTACAAAATACAAACCAGCCGTAAATAATTCTGAATTCAATGTAATATTGTTTGTACCATTTTGAATATCATATATTTGTGAATCCACTTTTTTACCAATACCATCAAAAATTTCTACAGAAGTTCTGAAAGATTTTGTTGCTTCTACTTGAAGTTGTAAACTAGTACCTATCTTGTTTGGATTAGGATTTACTGACCAATAACTAACATTTTCTGGCAAATCAAGACTTGCATTTGTTAATCCAGTTGTAAATTTAAGTTTAGTGGTAAAATTTGCACAAGTATATAAGTTATTAAAAGCCTTTACTCTCCAGATATACGCTTTATTCGGTATCAAAGCATTTCCTAAATATTTAGTTAATTTATAATTTGATTCTGTAAGAATCACTCTTTCAAAATCCCCTATAAAATCTCCAATTGCAATCTCCAAATAATAATGGGTTGCATTTGGTACATCACTCCAATCTAAATCTACATACGTATATACAGGAGTTGTTTCATTATTTGCAGGAATAAATCCAGTAGCTATTTCAGTTACATCACCGTTAGTAGTTACTGGTTTTATATTTGTACGAATATAACTTCTTCTAGCACTATTGTAACTTGCAAGTATCTGTGTAATTTGAGTTGGAGTAAAGACATAGCTTGCACACCCAGAAAAATAACTCATATAATTATTTTCCATAGGATGAACGGTGTCTCCACATGGAGAAATTACTATTGGTCTCCATTTTACACAATTATTTTTCCACCAAGCTTCACCCATATCATAATCTGGAGGAGTATCACAAATATAATCTCCTCGTAAATCACACTCTAAACCATTTTGACACTCATTTTTAATAGTTATTGTTGGCAGTTGTCCAGGGTAGTTTCCTTTTTTTACAGCCTGCACAGGTGAATATAATGATACCATTTTACCATCAACTAAAGAATCGTAAGGGTGTCCGTCCCAACCATTATGAGTATGTAATAAAGAAAAATAGTGACCTAATTCATGAGAAATTGTAGAAGCTTCCTTCTTACATTCTTTCTTTAATACAACTAAATAATCTCCTTCATAATCAGCAAAACCAAGAATTTCACCACTTTGTCCAGCTGCTTCATCAATATCAGTAACTAAAAATATATTAATTGCATTCGATACTTTTTTAGCTTTAATGTATAAAGCAGTAAATCCATCTTTTGGTAATGTATTGATTCGGGTATCATTGATATAATTAAATCCATCACTGATATAAAATTGCAATCCTACACTTGAATAATTTGCATTCAAGCCACATAAAACGTCAAAAACACCAGATTCTTTCATTTTTGTTGATCCATCGTCATTAGCAACTAAATGAAATTTGATAGGAACATAAGCAGTTCCTCTTTCATAAATAATACCTTTTGCTAACTCAGCTTTGTTTTTTAATAAGTCTAATGTAATTTTTAAATTGTCTTCAGGTGTAACACCACATTTTTGTGCATTTATTACACTTGCAATTAAAATAATAAATGAAGAAAGTAAAACTTTTAACATGATTTAAAATATAAAGGAATTAAACATAATTTTAGAAATCGCTGTAAAAATATAGGATTAATGTAGAAAAATTAAATTTTTAAAATAATAATTTTGTTAAAGGTATTTTTTTAACAATTTTATGACAGTTTCAATTTCAGATTTTGTATTATAATGTGAAAATGAAAACCTAATAGTCCGTCTATTACTATTTTTATGTATTGCATTAATCACATGGCTAGCTTTCTCAGCTCCTGAACTACATGCCGAACCACCAGAAACACTAACACCATCGATATCTAAAAGCATCAATAACATATCAGATTGTGCATTACGAGGAAAGCTTAGGCTAAGGACAGTATAAAGAGATTGTTCAATTGAGCCATTTAATTCATATTCAATATTTTGATTATCAAGACATTGTATGAAATATTTCTTTAAGTCCAAAATATATTTCCTTCTTTCAGTTAGGTTTTGATTATAGTATGTTAAAGCTGAAGCTAAACCAACTATAAAAGCGACATTTTCAGTGCCACCTCTCATATTCCGTTCCTGCCCACCACCATTAATCAATGGATCTATTTGAATATCATTATTAATATACAAAATGCCAATACCTTTAGGTCCATGAAACTTATGTGCTGAAGCTGATAGAAAATGTATTTTTGTTTTTTGCAAATCTATATTGAAATGACCTACGGTCTGAACTGCATCTGTATGAAAATAAGCATGATATGTTTGGCATAACTGACTTACTCTATCCAAATCTAATAAAGTGCCTATTTCATTGTTTCCATGCATGAGAGATACTAATGTTTTTAGATTATCTTTCTTTAATAGATGCTCTAAATGATCAAAATCAATTTGCCCAACATCATTATGGTTTACATACAAAACTTCAATTGGATGCCATTTTTGTAATTGATTTATAGTATTTAAAATTGCAGGATGTTCTAGTTCTGATGTTATAATTCTTTGAATGTCAAGAGATTCTACACTTGATTTCAAGGCTGTGTTATTAGATTCAGTTCCTCCAGAGGTAAAGAAAATTTCTCCAATTGACGCATTCAATATTTTGGCTACTTGTTTTCTAGCTGATTCAATTGCAGTTTTTACTTTTCTCCCATCTTGGTGTATGGAAGATGGATTGCCAAAATAATCAGTCAGATAAGGCATCATATCCTGAAGTACCTCTTTACTTATAGGCGTTGATGCAGCATTGTCAAAATAAATGCTCATTTAATTCAATTCTTTGATAATCAAATTAATATCAGACATGATTTTTTGAATTAGATTATTAGCAGTCGTTTCAGAATAACTTTCTGCATAAATTCTAATTATTGGCTCAGTATTAGATTTTCGAAGATGAATCCAATCTTTATCAAACTCGATTTTCAATCCATCTATTCTATTGATGGGCTGTGATTTATATTTGCTATTTAATGCATCTAAAACTATATCCAAATTAATTTCATCTGGCAAAGTTATTTTGCTCTTCACCATATAATAATTTGGAAACTTACTTCTGTAAAAAGAGGTTGTCTTGCCAAACTCCGCTAAACTTGATAGAAATAATGCAGCACCCAATAATGCATCTCTACCATAGTGAAGTTCTGGGAAAATAATTCCACCGTTTCCTTCGCCACCAATAATTGCATTAACTGATTTCATTTTTTCTACCACATTTACTTCACCAACAGCAGCTGCAAAATATTGACAACCATGCTTTTCAGTAATATCTCTTAAAGCTCTAGTAGATGATAAATTAGAAACTGTAGTTCCTTTTTTCTTACTAAGAATGTAATCTGAAATTGCAACTAAAGAATATTCTTCGCCAAAAAATTCTCCATCTTCACAAACAAATGCAATTCGATCAACATCAGGATCTACCACTATTCCCAAATCGGCTTTGCTTGTCATCACTTGCTTCTGAATTCCATTCAAATGTTCGGGTAATGGTTCTGGATTATGGGCAAAATTTCCATTCATTTCGCCATTCAGAACTTCTACATCACAATTTAATTTTTCTAAAAGAGGGACAATTGAAATAGAACCAGTTGAATTAATTACATCTACAACTACTTTAAAATTTCTAGATCTTATTTTTTCTAAATCTATTAAATCTTTTAAATTCAAAATAGAATTAATATGATCTTCTATTGCATTTTCATAAAAACTAATTGTGCCTAGACGATCTATTGGAGCAAAATTTATATCTGATGTTAAAGTATTTAATATTTCTTGTCCAATACTTTCAGAAATAAACTCCCCACTATTGTTTAAAAATTTTAAAGCATTCCATTGTGCTGGATTATGACTAGCTGTAACGATAATTCCTCCTTGAGCTTTGAATTTTGGCACCATCATTTCTACTGTAGGTGTTGTAGATAACCCCAAATCAATTATATCAATCCCTAATGCTAAAAGAGTATGGATGACCAAATTCTGAACTAATTGTCCGGATATACGTGCATCTCTACCAATCACAACTTTTGGATTATCAGCATGATTTCTAATAATCCAATGACCGTAAGCACTTGTAAAATTTACAATATCTATTGGAGTTAAATTATTTCCAGATGCTCCTCCAATCGTACCTCTAATTCCGGAAATTGATTTAATTAATGACAAATCGCAAAAATTTAATAATTAAGTTTGGCAAAAATAATTGAATCAAACTCAATATTTTAATTTTTGGTCTTTATTTTTGAAAGAATAAAATTACCAACAGCTTTTCCTTGTGTTTGTCCGTTTTCAATTGCTGGTCTGAAATGTATTCCACCATACATTCTACTCAAAGCAGCTTCATTTGATGCCGCCATAAATGAAGGATAAGTCCTTGGTTTGAAGTTCAAATACATCTCAGTACTATCCGAAAAAGTATAATTCTCACCAATATATTTCGTCAAAATTGTTGCTGCTGAGCCAGTTATGACACTATGTCCACTTGTATATTCTGGGAATGGCGGAGTTTGCAAAAATGGTGTCCATTCCTTATTTATAAATTGTGTGATATACGTTTCTGGTCTAATATAAACAGATTCATATTTTTCTTTCCAACATGATATAAATGCTTCATATAGACTTATAGAAACCATTGCAAAAGTTTCAGCAGTTTGCATGATATCATATCCTTTCTGTCTTGTAACATTATCAGTTATCATTATCCAGTGTCCACCAGGAGAAATTTTCTTTTTGGTCATCATCACATGTCCAGTAACTTCAGTAGCCATTGCATTATCATCCCAATATTTTGCAGTTTCTCTTGTGAAATCATTGTTGTTTGCTACACTATCATACACTTCCATGGCTTGTTTGTATAACAAACTACCTTTTTCAATACTGAAAGGTGCAGGGCGTTCTGGTCTAAATTGGCTTGCCGAATCCAATACTAATGTTCTCATTTCGCCCCAATGAGGCTCCAGTGCATCACTATACATAGGTGGAGTTGGCTTCCAAGTATCCAATTTTTTGAAATCAATTGTATATTTAGAGGCAGTTCTGAGTTCTTTATAATTATCTTTTGCTGCCCAAGCCAAAATATGATTGCCAACAGCTTCACCATAAGCAATTGAGCGGGTCATCACATCATTAGGAACTCCCATTTTTTCAAATTTACTAATAATGTTTTTTCTGAATACTTCAATACTATCGCCAGAAAATGTCAATGCTTTTCCCACTTGCATCATAGCAATATTACCACAAACTGGGAAGCAATATTCTGCTCCAGATTCTGGTTGAGGAGCAGCTTTCAAGTCTTTAAGTTGATTTGCAAAAGATTTATATTTCGGATTCCAAGGTATCATCGCTTCATATCCAGCAATGGAAGCATAAGTGAATATTCTGCTTGCAACTGGTGGAGCAAATATATCATGAGTAATAATATCTACTATTTTTACCATTCCAGAGCGATACAAATCAGGATTGGCAGCTTCTTTTTGATATTCTAAATTTTTTGTTTTACATGAAAATTGGAAAATTACAAGGGAAATTATTGCAGAAATAAATAATACTTTTTTCATTTTATTAAGCTTTCATTAAGATTTTCGTTCATACGTAAAATTAAAAAAATAAGTTACATTTTTAATGACAATAAAATACCTAATTATCTTTTTCTCATTCTAAATATCATCAAAAATAAATTAGCTTTGCAAAAAAATAATGTATAAAATTATGGTTTCGGAAATTCAGTATTTTCCAAATATTCATTTTTTCCATTTGCATAAGCTTCAAGATTTAATACTTGAACAAAACGAAAATTATCAAAAAGGAAGTTTGAGAAACAAATGTAAAATAATGACATCCAATGGGTTATTGAATTTGTCTATTCCATTAAGAAAAGGAAAAAATTCGAAACAAAACATTAAAGATGTAAAAATTGCTTATGATGTGGATTGGCAAAAACATCATTGGATGACAATAAAATCTGCTTATGGAAAAGCTGCTTTTTTTTGTGATTATGATCTTTTATTTGAAAAATTAATATTCAAAAAAAATATATATTTATTTGACCATAATATCCAAATTATTGAAAAAATATTACCCATTCTAAATTGCACAAATTCAATAATATATACAGAATCTTATAATGAAACTAATCGACTCAAAATTGATAATTTAGATCCAAAAAATTATAGAGAATATCCCCAAGTGTTTTCAGATAGATTTCCATTTCATGAGAATTTATCTATTATTGATTTGGTTATGAATGTAGGTCCTGAGTCAATGTTCTATATCTAATATTATAATAAATTATTTTTCCTTCAAATATTGAGTGACTAATGATTAAATTTGTTGTATTATAAAAAAATAAAATACATGGAAAGCATCATATCAGAAAAATTTCAGATTTTAAGAGGTAAAACGGATCAAGCAATTAAAGATTTGCATGATTTAACAATTTTAATTCAGAATAATGAATTATCAAAAACAGTAAGCGAACTTCGAAGCAGGTTATTCGAACCATATATGTTTGTTATAGTTGGTGAAGTAAAAGCTGGGAAAAGTAGTTTTATCAATGCTTTGCTGAAGACTGGAAGAGATATTTGTGCTGTTTCTCCTGCACCAATGACTGATACTATACAACAAATACTATATGGAGAACAAGAATCGACAATCATTGTGAATCCATATCTTAAAAAAGTATTCGTTAATGAACCCATTTTGAAGGAAATTGCCATTGTCGATACACCAGGTACGAATACAATTGTGGCTCATCATCAAGAAATAACAGAACAGTTTATTCCAGTTTCTGACTTAATCATTTTTGTTTTCGAAGCAAAAAACCCATATCGTCAATCAGCTTGGGATTTTTTTGATTTTATTCATGTGGAATGGCGAAAAAAAATAATCTTTGTTTTGCAACAAAAAGATTTATTAAATGCAGAAGATTTAGTGGTGAATGTCAATGGTTTGTACAATATGGCACAGCGTAAAGGTATTGAAAAACCTGAGATTTTCTGTGTTTCAGCCAAAGAAGAATTGGAAGGATTGGAAGATCAGAGTGGATTTTATGGCGTAAGGCAGTATATTTTAAATAATGTTACTGGAGGAAAATCAAAATTTGAAAAAATTAAAAACAACATAGATGCTGCGGATAATATTTTAGAAAAAATAAATACTAAATTAGAAAATCGTAAAAAACAGTTCAACCTTGACAAAACTTTTAGAAATGATATTCATGAAACATTAAATCATCAAGAAAATAAATCCTATAATCAAGTTGATTTATTGATAGAAAATTTGGTTAATGTCTATAAAAAAAATACCTCCAATACAAAATTCGAACTTGAAAAAGGCTTGTCTTTTGGTTCATTAATCAAAAGGTCATTTTCATCAATTTTCAATCAAGATGCCTCATCAAAAGTCTGGCTATCAAACTTAACCACTGATTTGGAGAAGAACCTCCAAGAATCATTAAAGGTGAAATTGAATGATGGAGTGATGGATTTGGTGGATAGCATTCAACAAATGGCAAGAATGATTGAACTCAAAATAAA
>Ga0116191_1001533_pt1 | contig 18656 bp, 18 predicted proteins | sample AD_UKC111_MetaG_FD_89897 | JGI IMG/M metagenome (GOLD analysis project Ga0116191, IMG submission 89897) | Active sludge microbial communities of municipal wastewater-treating anaerobic digesters from Hong Kong - AD_UKC111_MetaG | ecosystem: Engineered > Bioreactor > Anaerobic > Digestate...
TTATCTACAATTGCATCGGAGCAATAGATTTTCAGAAAATGGACGAAAAAACGGCATAGCCGCTATTCACGACTATGCCGGAATTTTTCAGGGATATAAAATCCCTATGTGAGGACAGCTTTTAGTCTTCTTTTGCTTTGTAAACATTAATCGGTATTATCTCTTCTGCATAAACGATTTTACTGTCTTTTATAATATTTATTAAAGAATCGCTCATAGATGTATTATTTAGGCCCCAATTAGCAACTGCCGACGTCTTGTAATCCAAGTATACAATATCCTTATTTGTTTCGTGATTATACATTTTCATGCCTCCATCCTTCAAATACTCTTTGATCTTGAATACCATCCTGCGGCGGCATTCCTGGTGCTACGGGAACTTGTACCCTATTCAAGAACCCTTCAGATACAAATACATCACATCCACCACTTATACTTTCCAATAAAACTCTTCGGTATGTATAACTTTGTCTTGTATTAGTTCCCAGGACCATATTGGGGTCAAAGGGCTCATTTAATTGTAATTCATTTTTAATGTCTATAAAAATACTTCTAATCAATTCATATAATGCATCATCTGGTTTAATAATATTCAAGCCTAATTCATTTCGTGCTTCTCTTCTATTGATTGTATAATCATGACTTCCTGAATCGCTACATAAAAAAGATATGATTTTTCTAACTTTCTCGGGGTCTGTAACTTGGTTTGCTAATAGTCTTTCTGCTAACATTTGTATTTGTGTTCTCGCTCGGTAGACCTCTCCCAATACAAGAGGATGTACCATATCCGCTAACTTAATAAGTACATTTGATAAGCTTGCGTCATCACTTATTGACAATTCATTTTTTGCTAACTCAAGAAATCCTTTGATCGCTTCAACACTTACAGGGATTCTAGCCTGAGGACCTGCACCAGGCACTTGAGGATTTAAAGGAGTATTAACGCTTGGGTCTATAGGTCCAAGTGTTGCCTGTTTCGTCATCATAATACTATTTGCTCCAAGGCACATAAGCGTCCCAGAACTGTGCGCTTTTGAAGGAACTATTACTTCAAAATCATCACAAAATTGCTTAATTAGGTTAATTATGCTCCATGCAGCCAGCGTATTACCGCCCTGAGTATACAATAGTAATGAAATTTTAGGAGTTATTCCAATTGAATCGAGATGGTCAACAAAATAGTCTATTACATCTCGCGCGATCTGGGTTTCCATGCCTTGCCTGTCGCCAGTTACGTATACTAGTAATTTTGAGTTCCGGCTTTCTTCTAATCTGCGATATAAGGCAATCCTATCAGCAAACATTACTATACCTCTCCTCCCACTACTAATACATATATCGACCAAAAGCCTATCTTTATTAATTGCCTATTAACAATATATCACCGTTAATTTATTTTTACAACAAATTAGTCTTCTGATATACAACTTAAGCTACCCCACGGCTCGTTTGGCTAGCCAAAATGGACAGCAACTAATAACGGCTGAGTCCCATATTTGCGCGGTCTAAAAATAAATCCGTAAAAATCTTGACTATGCTCGGGTCAAATTGGGTCCCTGCATTCTGTTTGATTCTATCAATTGCTACTTCGTGGTCTAAGGCTTTTCGATACGGTCTGTCATTTGTCATTGCGTCATATGCATCAACAACCGCTACGATTCTGGAAATCAAGGGGATGCATTCACCGCTTAACCCCTGAGGATACCCGCTGCCGTCCCACCATTCCTGATGATATAGAATTCCTTCTGCGATCGGAGCAAGCTCCGGTGAGCTCTTTGCAATACGATAGCCGATCTCGGGATGTCTTTTCATCTCCGCCCATTCCATTTCATTCAATTCGCCCGGCTTAGTCAAAATGTCATCTCTGATGCCAACCTTGCCGATATCATGCAAAGATGCGAGCAATTCCAGTTTATCAAGCTCTGCCTGAGGTAAATCAAGGGCCAACCCAACCGATTTTGACAAAGAAACAAGCCTTTGTGCGTGCTCCTCTGTTTCATGACTTTTTTCAAACATCGTCGCTTTTATGGAAGAAACCACAGCACTGTGTACGCTGTTATGTTCAAGCAGTTTGCGCTGATACATATATCCTTCCGCAAGTTTTAAAATCTCATTGATGTCTTCATCTATTGATATTTTTGTAGCGCATCCCAGCGACACGCTGTGCTGGTAAATAACGCTGGTGTTTGTCGCATCGAATTCCGTCAGTGCGGCTTGAATGTTTTTTAAAACTTCGTATGCGGCAGCATGATCAGTATTGGGCATGAGCACTGCGAACTCATCACCGCCGGTTCTGGTTAAGACATCTCCTTCCCGGCAGCAACTCTTGAGAATCATTGCTGTTTCCACGATATGTCTATCTCCTGCAGCATGTCCAAATGCATCGTTGATAAACTTGACCCCGTTAATATCTCCGATAATAACCGACAACGGTAACAGTTTTTCATCATCCATACGTTCAAGTTCGGCCTCGAAATACCTTCGGTTATATATTCCGGTAAGATAGTCACGCTGATTCAGATTAATCAGGTCTTCTTCAGCTTGTTTCCTGACTGTAATATCAATTGAAAACCCGAGGAACCGTTTATCCGAAATATTTACGGCATCTACCGTCCACCACCTGGTTGAACCGTCTTTATGGCTATATTTTAGTTCTGCGCTCATTTTACCCGTTTTCAACAGCGATTCAAAATGAGAAACAGCTTCATCCATGGATTCGGCAGCGGTAATATCCCTTATGTTCATACTCAGTATCTGCTCTCTGCTGTAGCCTGTTATAGTGGAAGCCGCCTTATTGCTTTCCAGATAGTTTCCGTTCTCATCAACAACAAACACGGCGTATGGCGCATTTTCGATATAACTGCTGTATTTTTCTTCACTGTCTTTCAGGGCTCGTTCTGCCATAATACGAGCCGTCACATCAATTCCGAGATACCCAAACAGTTTTTCGTTTGCGTGAATTGTATCGATCTGGAATAATCTGCTTTCAAAGAATCTTTTTTCTCCTTCAAGCTCAAACACATCAATACTTTCAATGATTTGACCGGCTAATGCCGGATTATCAAAAAGATGCAACGCCTTTTCCAAAATATCAGACAGGCCCAGCTGATGCATATTCTTGTCATGTATATCTTCTCGCGATAAACCTATTATTTTTTCAGCGGCGACAGATAACTCAACAATGTTTCCCTTATCATCGAAAACGATGATCGGGCTGTTGCTATGGTCAAGAAGTCCTCTCAGTCTTGCTAACGTCCTGAATAATTTTTCCTCTGCTTGAATTCGCAATGTATCATCAGAAAAAGTACAGGCAAATTGCATTGGCGCCGGCTGATATGCCATAACCCGGAAATGTTTGCCCGTCGCCGCCGAATAGCTTTCAAACATCACCGATTCGCCGGTCAGAGCCACCTTTCCGTATGTTTCAATCCAATAAGATTCGGTACCCGGCAGAATCTCAAGAACAGTCTTCCCAATAATTTCTGACGCCTTCTTCCCCAGAATCCGTTCAAAGGCCGGATTAACGGCAAGAAAACGGTAGTCAATCGGATTTCCAAGCTGGTCACAGATAATCTCGTGAAGTGCAAATCCATCAACCATCGCATTGAAAAGAAGCTGGTAGTCCTGCTTTGCTTTTTTCTCGGCAGTAATATCCTGAAAAATTGTATATACCTGTGACAATGTACCATCTGCTTCTATGATCGGGGTAGCATTCACAGAAAGCCATACATGGCTATTCAGTCTTGGCTGAAACACACCTAGTACGATCGGACCATAAGGTTTGCCGGTTCGCAGGGCAATCATTGACGGATGCTCCGAACCCGGCATCTCTGATCCATCTTCATAGATCGTCTTCCAGCCCGGATCCTCTGATGTTCTTTCCATCAACTGGTCAAGCGTCAGCCCCAGAATTCTTTCAGCTTCAGGATTTGCTGAAATTATTTTTCCATCTGCCGCTTGGCTGACAACGCCTTGTGCCATTGTCTCAAAAAGCCGGCGGTACTTTTGTTCGCTTTGGCGCACCTCCGTTTCAGCCTTTTTCTGCTCGGTGATATCCCTTATAATACAATATGCCTGTTTAAAATATCCGTTATAATCATAGCCGATGTTGCAATCAAATGAGATATCGATACTCCTGCCGCTTTTATGTATAATTTCAAGTTCTTTATGGACCTTGCCGAGTTTCTTAAGCGTATGGAAGCACTTTAAATATTCCTCTTTATATACAGGGTTAAGAAAATCACAAAAATATTTCCCTATTACCTCGTTTCTCAAATATCCGAAAATATCAAGCCACTGCTTATTGACATCAACAATTCTGCCGTCAATATCCAGAGATTGGTAAGCGAGCGGCAGGGTAAGCTCGTCAATGGTTTCTTTCTGCTTTTCCAGGATTCTTATCCGTTCCATTTCGGCGGTGACTTCCTGGATATAGGTTGCAGAATATCCTTTCTGCCAGGAAAACGCGGTTACTTTATACCATCTCTGAAGCGGCACGGAGTATTGGGTAAATTCTTCCCTCCCGTTACTCAACGCAATCTGACCATAAAATTTTATCCAATCAAAAGAGTCTTCTTTGATATTCGGTATCGCTTCGGTCACTTTTTTCCCTATGATATTTTCTTTTCTTAAGCCGGTCATTTCTTCGAATGCAGGATTGACATCAAGAAAGATATAGTCTTCCGGAATCCCCTCTTCGCTGCAAACTAATTTGTGGTGAGCATAACCAAAGGGTGCCTGGCACAAAATTTCCTGCAATATTTTTTCTCCCATAATTCCCCTCCTCCCCATAGTATAAAGGTTTATTATGACGAATTATTTCAAACTCCATTTGGAATTCTTGTCGGTGTATCTTCTTACACAAAAAGCCCCGCACACTAATAGCATTGAGGCTCTCATACATTGGATAATAATATTATACTGCTTTTTTCGACATATTTCTACATTATTTTTATCGCCGGCTGATCATAACCACCTGAAAACAAAATAGCGCCCGGCTAAAAAAAACCAGCCTTTCGGCTGGCCGTTATGTATCATTTTACTCTTTTTAATATTCCCTCGTGTTCATTGAGCTTTGCATCGACACCGATAACATAATCCTTGACGACCGACATATTCTTTTCGAGACCGTCAACCTTTAGTTCAAGACCGCCAACTTTTCGTTCGAGTCCGTCAACCTTTAATTCCAGACCATCAACTTTTCGTTCGAGTCCGTCAACCTTTAATTCCAGACCATCGACTTTACGTTCAAGCCTATCAACCTTTGACTCAAGCTTATCCATCTTATCAATTAAAATACCATGCCCTTCAGCTATCGCCTTGACATCTTTACGCAGGTCTTCGACAAGAACTCCTGAATGCAGTTTTACTTCCTCAACCTTCTTGTCAAATATATCCGTTATTGCTATAAGCAGTTCATCATTATTTATCATCCCGTTACCCTCCTGACAACCTATATTATATCAGTAATTTTCTATAGCACAATATGAATTGATGCCCCAGGTCAAGAATAGTCCACCCTTTTTATATTGTTTAATATTACTCAGTTTGGTTAGACTCCGGTTCCTCTTTTTTATCCGAAGCTGCCTTAGAATATTGTCTTCCCATAAAAATAAGAAGCCCCGCAAAAATTAAAAATAGAATGCCGGCAGCAGGCGCTTCTATGATAAGCAGCAGCGCCATAACAGCCAGCAATGCTCCAAGTATATAAAAAATCACCGAAAACCTCTTCAGCGTTTTATTGGAATACCGCGATTTCAGTCCCCCAATTTTAGTAACCTTTTTGAAGGCAGGCAGACCGGTACCGGGGATCCCGACGGACGTAGTCATTCTGCCCCTGGAATTTAACGTCACGCGGGCGTTCCTGGTTCCAATCGTAAAGCCGACGCTTTTTTTGTTGAGATTTAATTTGACTCCCGGTGTAATCTTAATGCTTTTTCTGAATCTTGTTCCCATAAGTATCTCCTTTCCTGTTCCCTCCCCCTTTTCTAACATTGTATTCCATAATTTAACAATCTTCAACAAAAATGGTTCGACATTCAAAGCCCTTTCTATTCATACATATTGAATAGTTGTGTTTAATATCGTAAACTGTAAATTGGTGGAAACCTTCTGAGGCATGCCGGAAGAAATGATCGATAAGGAGAATTTGTTTTGAATACGGAGATTTATTATTTTACCGGAACCGGCAATTCCCTTTTTGCCGCAAAAGAATTGAAAAAGAGAATACCCGGGGCAGAACTTCTTCCTGTTGTCCCTCTACTCAAGGAAGAAAAGGTGAAAAGCAGAGGCAGGGTCGTCGGATTCGTTTTCCCTGTCCATGCTTTGACGATCCCCGTCGTCATGTCAAGGTTTCTCAAGAAGATCGATCTGTCGGAGGCGGAATATATTTTTGCTGTCGCCACCAGGTACGGTACCGTTTTCCATGGTTTTAAGAAAATGGACCGGTTATTGAAAAAGCAGAGAAAACGCCTGGACGCCGGGTTTGTGATCGATATGTGCAACAACGATACACGACACGGAAAATACACGGTCCCCTCAAAAGAAGAGATCCTGGCCATCGAGAACAGGACCCTGGAGAGGCTCGACGGGGCTGCGGAGATCATCCTTGAAAGGAATTCCCATAGCGAGAATATAAAGGAGCATAGAATTAAATCGGCTTCAAATCCGGTATCAGCCTTTTTGACCGAAAGATTGGTCACGGCTTTGATCGGTCTTTCGGAATACGGAAAAGGGGTCAACTATTTTTATCACGACGACAAATGCACCGGTTGCGGAATCTGCAAAAAGATCTGTCCATCCCGGAAAATATCAATTGCCGACGGTCGGCCTGTCTGGGATCGCAACACGTTTTGCTATATGTGCTTTGCCTGTTTGAATTTCTGTCCTGCCGAGGCAGTTCAGATCCACGATATCCCCGGCGTTAAGTCGGATTCAAAAGAAAACGGACGCTACCCGCATCCATATGCCACGGTCAGCGACATGCTGCTGCAAAAAGGCGAGTAAGGAAAAATGAAAAGAAGCCCCCCGTCTAAAACAGGCTTCTTTCCATTCAGGATCTATTGTTCGGTTTCCCTTTCAAAAATGATTTTTCCGTCCATCATGGTCATATCCACATGGCAGTCTCTGATTTCGGAAGGGTCGATCTCAAAGAGGTTTTTACTGATCACGATGATATCGGCGAATTTTCCGGGTTCCAGCGTTCCCAGCTCATCCTCCCTGCATACGCCGTAGGCGGAGCCGTATGTATAGCTTCGAAGGATCTCATACATGGTCAGCTTCTGAATCGGATTCCAGCCGCCTTCCGGCTTGCCGTCGTTATGAAGCCTTGTGACGGCGCGGTAGATTTCCAGGAAGGGGTCGTTGTCCACCACCGGGCAGTCGCTTCCGATGGCGAGGACGCCTGCAGTATCATAGAGGCTTTTCAGCGGCCAGGTTCTGGCAGCTCGTTCGGGACCCAGGGTAATGGGATACGGATTTTCATCGAAAATTTGAGTCAGCGCTACATGCTCCGGCTGAACGGACGGTATGACTCCCAACTCTTTAAAACGAGGCAGGTCCTCATCGGAAAGCATCTCCACATGCTCGATGGCATGACGGCATTGATTCCTTCCGTACATTTTTATAGCGTTTTCGTAATAATCCAGTCCCATCCTGGCGGATTTGTCTCCGCACGAATGGAGCTTTACCGAGAAACCCCTGCGATGAGCTTCCGGCACGGCATTTTTGATCGCCTCCGTATCGTTGAGGGAAATGCCGAAGTTGCCCGGAGCGTCGGTGTATTCCTCCAGCACCAAAGCGGTATGCGTCGTGCTGACGCCGTCCAGAAACTGCTTCAGCATCTCGACCCGAAGCTTGTCGGAACGATATTTTTTCCGCCATTCCTCCATCTGGTCAAGATCTCCGAGCAGGTCGGGGGCGGCATGGATCCTGACGGTCAATTCGCCCTTCTTGTCCATGTCGCTGTAGACTTCAAGGTTTCCCATATTGCCGTGGAAATATGGCTGCACGTCGTTGACGGATGTGATCCCGAACCGTTTCGCGCCTTCCTGATACGCGTTGATCAGGACCTTTTCCTGCTCCGGCGTGAATACGAGTGCATATTTTCCCACAAGTCCGGTGGCGGATTCGTAAAGAAAGCCGGTCGCTTCGCCGTTTTCGTCACGGGCGATCTCTCCGCCGAAAGGATCGGGCGTATCCTTGGTGATTCCGGCGATTTGGAGCGCTTTACTGTTGACCCAGGCGCCGTGCGCCTCCGCGTTGACGAGGAAGACCGGTCTGTCGGGGAAGTAGCGATCCAGAGATTTTTTCGTCGGCAGAGTCCTGTTGTCCCAGAACACATGGTACCAGCTGAAGCCGACCACCCATCCTTCCTTGTCCGGGGATTCCTCGGCCGCCTTTTTCACCATCAGCGCGGCCTCTTCCTCCGATCTGGCGTCGATCAGGTTCACATAGGTCCGGAACATGCCGGCCATCAGAAGATGGGTATGGCTGTCATGGAAACCGGCCATGACAAGTTTGTCGCCGTAATCGAGAACTTTCGTTTCCGCGCTTATGTAGTCATCGGCATCCTGCTTGCCAACGCCGACGATCCTGTTGCCCTTCACGGCAACAAAGCCGCGGAAGGGTTTTTCCGCAACGCTGTCAAAAATTGCGCTGCTTTTGATAATCACATCTGCTTTCATCCTTCTAAAACCCCCTGCTTCCTTAAGTATGATTCAAAATTTGCGGATGCGGACGCGGTCTTTCCCCAGCATATGTCTGCGGGCGATCCCCCAGATTTCTGCCATGATATCCTGCATTTCTCCGACCGTATCCCCTATGATCTTGACGACTCCCAGGGATTCATCCGGAAAACTGACTCCGCCTTCCGCATTCTTTCTTGACTCGAATATTGCACGGACTTCATCGCCGATTTCAAGCGGCAGAGTCCTGGCATAGAAAAACATGGTCCCGTAGATTTTTCTTCCGTGCAGGACGCCAAATCCGGTGATATCCGTCTTTTTCGGCTCCAGCTTGACATACTCGTATGCTTTCAGCTCGTCCTCGACAAAGATTTTTGTTTTGGACGAGTACAGATCGTACGCGAAGAGTTCTCCCCGCTCAGTCCTTCCGGGGATGATCATATCCGCGGCGATCAGCCTGGCGTCTTTTTTCAGCCGGAATTCGGTCTGCTGGTATATTTTTGTATTTGCGTACGGGATATTATATTCCGGCAGGTATTCCAGAACCGCTTCGGCAGCAACTTCAAAGGAGTTCGTCAATTCCGCATGGCCGTCCTCCATTTTATAGAACTTCCCTGCCGAAGGAGTCGTGACCAGCACTCTGGCGCCCTCCTCAACAGCGATCTCAACGGCAAGCCTGTCGTTCTGCAGAACTCCTCCCGAGGGATTCAGGATATAGGTGAATGCCGTACCGTCGGCATCGTTATAATAAGGCGGCAGTACCTGCAGGGGCAGCTGATAAAACTGGTTTGCAATATAGGTCTTGCCGCTCTTCCTGCGTCTGAATCTGAGTTTTAAAATGCCTTCCGCTCCGCTCATCATATGAGTTCCCCGTTATTCTTCAAATAGCATGTCCTGCCTGATCCACTTGATGACGGCGTCCACGCCGGTGCCGTCATACAGATTTGTGAATACATATGGCTTGCTGCCGCGCGCCGTTTTCGTGTCGCGTTCCATCACTTCCAGGCTGCAATGAACATACTCGGCGATGTCGATCTTATTGATTACGAGAAGATCCGATTTGGTTATGCCCGGCCCCCCTTTTCTCGGGATCTTTTCGCCTTCTCCCACGTCGATCACAAAAATAAGTCCGTCGACCAATTCCGGGCTGAACGTGGCCGCCAGATTATCGCCGCCGCTCTCGACAAAAATCAGATCCAGATTTTCGAATCGTCGTTTCAACAGTTCGATTGCATCGAGATTCATCGAAATGTCCTCACGAACAGCCGTATGAGGACAGCCGCCTGTTTCAACGCCGATGATCCGCTCCGGATCGAGCACTCCCGCGCGGGTCAGGATCATGGCGTCTTCTTTTGTATAGATGTCGTTTGTGATCACGCCGATCTCATAATCCATGGCAAGCCTTCTGCAAAGGCATTCGATCAGCGCTGTTTTCCCCGAGCCTACCGGACCGCCTACTCCGATCTTGACTGGTTTTCTCATAAGCCACCTCCGTTGATTTCCATGATTATGACATATAAAGCCTCGTAGGCAGTGTTTCGTGAAGCATGGATGCGATATCCAGTCCCGGGCAGAACGCGAAGGCCTCTTCCGGATCCGTTTTCAAGGCTCGCTCTGTGGCGGCGCCGATCTTTCCGTACAAATCCAGCAGGATGCGCTGCGCCTGAATATTGCCCAGCGGAATCAGCTTGAGTCCGCTTTGGACCAGCCCGCTGACAGAATTGAACAGGAACGCGCTCAGCGCGTCCTCTTTTTTCAATCCCAGCCTGGCCGATACCAGTGCAAAAGCCACCGGATAGGACGATCCTGCTCCGGAGCATTCCTCATAATAGGAAGTCAGGACATCGTCGCCCGACATTTGGGCTGCGATCCTCAGCAACGCGTTTCCCATACGGAGACAGCCTTCCCGCGATTCTTTCGTAAGCTTCATGGCAGCGATCTGCCGGTCCAGCTCTCTGAAGGCGTCCATTCTGCCCTCAGCCGCCAGGGAATAAGCGCCGCACAGGACAGGCCCTTCCAGACCGGCCAGCGTCGTGTCGATGAATGCGTCGAGAAATTCCCTGAACTCTTCTTCGTTCGATACGATACCGTTGAAGACGTAGGTCTCAAGTCCCCATGACTGGCTGAAGGAACCGGTCGGAAAGGTTCCCCCGGCAAGCTGCAGAATTAAAAAAATCTCATCCTTATTCATCAGATTCCCCTTCATCATGGCCGTGGTGATGGTGCCCGCCGGCGGCGGATATGTTGGCGGGTATGCCGTCCAGTTTTTGGATTTCCCTGGAATATTCCACTCCCAGGGACTCGATCATTCTTTCCAGAACATAGTCATACGGCACGCGGATGCAGTCGCTGTAAAGATATGCTTTCTGATGCATGTTTCCGATGTTGAATGCCGCCCTGGCCCATTCGATGTTGTTTTTCGGCCTGATCTCAAAGACTTCCTCTTCCTTCAGCTCGATGGCGACGATTTCAGCATCATCCATATAGAGGATATCGCCGTTATGAAGGCGCTCCCCCTCCGGCAAAGAGATTCCTATGACCTTGCCTCCCTCCGAAGTCACTTTCTGATGGGGCTTCATGATTTCGTCATGGGTGAGCCTTACCCTGTCGATCATGCGGCTTCCCGCTTCGATCACGTTTAGATTGCCCAGTACTTTTTCTGCTATCATTTTTTCACCGACCGTTTTATCTGAAGAAATATTTCTGTGTGAGCGGCAGTTCCTTCGCCGGTTCACACTGGATCAGCTCTCCGTTGACATAGACCTTGTAGGTTTCCGGATCGATTATAATATCCGGACAGAAGCCGTTCCGTACCATATCCGATTTCCTGAGGTGCCTTGTATTCCTGACAGGCAGCAGTTTTTGCCCCGAATACGGAAGCGATTCCGCAAGTCCGTTGTCGATTGCTGCCTGCGTTACGAAGATCCTGCAGTAACGGTTGCAGTTATTGCCCATCGCCGCATACTGCTTCCTGTAAATGATGGGCTGGCTCCACTCGATGGAAGCGTTGACGTCACCCGTATGGGAGTATACCACGGCGCCGCATTTATATACCATCCTTGCCTTTGCTCCGAAAAATCTGGGGTCCCACACGACGATATCCGCCAGTTTTCCCGGTTCGAGAGAGCCGACATAGTCGCTGATCCCCATTGCAATTGCCGGATTAATGGTATACTTGGCCAGATATCTGAGAACCCGCTCGTTGTCATTGCCGGGTCGATCCTCCGGAAGGGGGCCCCGCTGCTGTTTCATCTTGGAAGCCAGCTGCCATGCTCTGAGAATGGATTCTCCCACACGGCCCATGCCCTGGGAATCGGAAGCCATAATGCTGATCGCACCCATATCATGAAGCACATCCTCAGCAGCGATGGTTTCGCCTCTGATCCTTGAATCTGCGAATGCTACGTCTTCCGGCACTCTGGGATTCAGGTTATGGGCAGCCATGATCATCTGAAGATGCTCTGCGACTGTATTCACCGTATATGGATTGGTGGGATTTGTCGATGACGGAAGAATATTCGGTTCCCCGACGACCCGCATGATGTCCGGAGCATGACCGCCGCCGGCGCCTTCTGAATGGTAGGTGTGGATCGTCCTTCCCCCCATCGCTTTAATAGTATCTTCCACAAATCCGCTTTCATTGAGGGTGTCCGAATGCAGCTGAACCTGGAAATCAAACTCGTCAGCTACATCCAGGCATGTCTTGATCACCTGCGGCGTCGCGCCGTAGTCCTCATGGATTTTCATGCCGATGGCTCCGGCAAGCGCCTGTTCTCTGATCGCCTCCGGAAGCGAAGAATTGCCCCTTCCCAGAAAGCCTGCATTGACCGGGAGATCTTCGTGCGCTTCGATCATCTGCCTGATGTGCCAGGGACCCGGCGTTTCAATGACCAAAGTCTTGGACCCCGCGCCGCCGCCGATCATGGTAGTCACGCCGTTTACCAGGGCTTCCCAGGCCTGTCCCGGCGATTCGAAATGGATATGCACGTCAAGTCCGCCTGCCGTTACGATGCCGCCTTCCAGAGAAACTACTTCCGTACCGACGCCTACCGCCAGTCCCGGCGTAATATTCATCGTATCCGGATTTCCGGCTTTTCCTATCGCTACTATGATCCCGTCCTTTACACCGATATCGCCCTTCACGATCCCCAGTACCGGATCCATGATCACCGCATTGGTAAACGCGATATCCAGCACCCCGTCGCGATTGGGAGTTCCCGACATCATACCCATTCCGTCGCGGAAGGATTTTCCGCCGCCGGATATCATCTCATCTCCGTAGTTTCCTTCGTTGTAGTCTTTCTCTATTTCAATCAGAAGTCCGGTGTCCGCAAGATGGATCTTATCCCCCGTGGTTGGTCCGCAGATATCACCGTATTCGATTCTTGTCATTTTAAATGTCATGTCCCAGCGCCTCCTTGCATTTCCGGAATGCTTCCTCTTTGATCTTCGGATCATCCGCGGGCCCGTTGACCCATCCGCAAAAGCCAAACAGCTTTCGGGCGCCTTTAAAAGGCGTCAGCTCTATCGTCCTGTCCGTGCCCGGTTCGAACCTGACGGCGGTCCCCGAAGGGATATCGAGATGCATGCCGTATGCTTTCGCTCTGTCAAAGTCAAGCGCCCGGTTCACCTCAAAGAAATGGTAATGGGAGCATACCTGGATCGTTCTGTCGCCTGTATTCCTGACGGTTATCTTCACTGCAGTCGCCTCTTCATTGATGACAACCGGCTCATCTCTGAAGATTATCTGTCCTATTTCATATTTCATATGACCGACCTTCTTCCTCAATATTGCATGGACAGAAGCTCGTCAAACCCCAGAGCTTCTTCTCTTTTTTCCAACCTGATGGGATCCTGTATGGATACCAGCTTGTTTCCGTCAGGAAACAGCGCCTCCAGATCGATGCCTGGCACCAGCGCCGCCGTTCCTTCCATCACGTCCTCCTCCGTTATGATCCTGGCGCCGATGTCCACAAGATCGGCTACAAGCCATCTTCCGTCCCTGGCCCTTTCCAGGATCTCATCGCAGATAATGGCAGTCGCCTCTATATAATTAAGCTTCAAGCCCCGTTTCCATCTTCTTCTGGAAATTTCCGCCACATCAAAGATGATGAGGCGCTCCATTTCCTTGTCCGTTAGTTTCATTCGCATCTCCCTCCAATGCTGTCGATCATTAAGTTAATGCAGAAATTTCACTCTCTGATTGTTTGGATTTCTATTTTTTCATTACCAGCTGTGCAAAGTGTTCAAATGACCAATCGTCAAACCCTTCAATGCTATCTGTTACCTGAAGGAAAAAACATTTGGGGATCTCTCTGCACTTTACGCTGTCTTCTACGCAAAGATTGCATCCCTGGTCATGATTGCGCGGATTGAACCGGCACGAATCATCCTCGCAGGGACAAAAAGGCGATGAACTTAGCATAATAACTCCTCCTTTAACGTTGAAAACGGATTTCCGCTTCAGGATACCCGATGATACGGTATCCGCCGGGCTGCTGCAGCCGGCGGATACCGTGATTCAACGCGATTACATTGCAAAACCTAAAATTAAGAATCCTACGATCGTAAGCGCGAAAGGAAGCACCAGCAACGGAAGTACCTTCCTCATATACTCATTATTCGATATGCCCGTGACAGCCGATGCAAGGGTAACCGCGTCGCCGTAGAAGCATGCATGGCTTCCGAATGCTCCGGCCGATACGATGGTTCCGCCCACCAGAAGCGGATTGACTCCGAGTGTCAGTCCCAAAGGAATCAGGATCGGTGATGAGATCGCCATGGTTCCCCAGAAGCTTCCAGTACACATCGCGATAAACGAGCAGATGACAAAGGAGATCACCGGAAGGAGCGCGGGAGTCATGACAGGCTCCGCAACGGAAATCACATATTCGGTCAGTCCAAGTTCTGAATTTGCCTTCTGCAGCACGAATGCGGAGATTACAATCGCCGTGACCAGAACCATGCTCTTGAAGCCTTCCAGCGAATAGTCGCAGAACTGTCCGATGGTCATGAGCTTCTGAGGAATGTAAAGTATGAGACATACGACAAAACCGACCGCCATTCCGATCAGAATATCATTTTTCCAAAGTGTAATCGCGATAAGAGCCGCCATCGGAATAAAGAAATTCCAGGGACTTGATTTCTTGATTTCTTCGTATCCCTGTATATCTGTCACATTGTTCTGATGATAATATTCCGAGTAAACATCCCCGTTTTCCGCTCTGATCCATGCCTCCTTCATTTTGCCCCAAGTCGGTATGATCTTGAAACCAAACAGCGGAACCAGAATAATAGCGATCCAGGCATAAAGCATAAAGGGAATGGTGCCCAGATATGCCGAGTAAGAAGTGCCGTCCGCACCGGCAACTTCTACGTTATCATAGATTCCCATCATAAAGATGGCCCAGGAAGACATCGGCACCAGCACACAGACACAGGCTCCCGTTGAATTGATTACATATGCCAGAAATTCCCGCGCCACTTTGTTTTTGTCGGAAATCGTTCTCATCGCGGTTCCTACGCCGAGATTGTTGAGGTAGTCGTCGATAAATACGAGAATACCGAGGATCCAGGTGATCAGAACCGTCATCCCTCTCGTTTTGCAGAATTTTGCGCCCCAGTCTCCGAAACCCAACGCTCCGCCTGATTTTTCCAGGAGTACGATGACCATGCCGAAAAATCCGAATACGAGTATATACCTGGAATTTTCGGCTATGACTCCCGAAAAGCCGTAAAGAAATTCGGTAAAGAAAGAACCCTTGTAGAGAATTACATATCCCACAAGCGCCCCGATAATCAGCGACTCCACTGTCCGCCTGGTAATGATCGCGGTAGTGATTACGACGATGACCGGCAGTAAACTGATGATTCCATACGTCGATTCCATAATGTTCCTCCTTATCAATCAATAATATAACAATATTGCAAAACGCTATTCGCAAATAGTATGCCAACTTAAATGTATTGCAATTTCAATTTTTTATACACTCTAATAATAAAAAAATAATACGAAGTGTCAGTATAAACTGACGCTTCGTATTAAAGTGATTGAAATTTCAGAAATTATCGGTGTAATGATACACTAACAGTGTAAGCAAAAAATTACACTCCGCCTATTTGATTCCCAGCCTGGACATTTTCTGATATAAAAGCGGTCTTGATATTCCAAGAGATTCCGCCGCCTTTGTCTTATTTCCCTGAAACCTTGCCAATGCCGCGATGATCAGTTTTCGTTCCGCATCATATTTTACCGCTTTGATCGGGTCATGGATCCCCGGGCTTTTTACAAATGCTTCGACCTGCATTCCATCATTGAGATCCAGATCCTCGAGTCTCAGATTTTCCCCTTTTGCAAAACTGACTCCGCGCTCGATCGTATTCTGCAGCTGCCTGATATTTCCGGGCCAGTCATAATTGCGAAAAACGGAATAAATGCGTTCATCCACATGGCGGATATGCCTGCCCATCGACTTGTTGTAATAATTGACATAGTAATCGATCAGGAGCGGAATATCCCCCAGTCTTTCCCGGAGCGGCGGGACCTTGATCACGATGACATGAAGTCTGTAAAACAGGTCTTTTCTGAACTTATTCTCCTTGACCAACGTTCTCAGGTCCTGATTTGTAGTGACGATGATGCGCACATCCACAGGGATGCTTTCCGTTCCGCCGATCCGTTCGATTTCATTTTCCTGGAGGGCCCTTAAAAGCTTTGGCTGCACGGACAGCGGCATCTGATTGATTTCATCTATGAACAGCGTTCCCTTGTCGGCAAGCTCAAACTTTCCCTTTTTTCCTTTGCTGTCGGCGCCTGTAAACGTTCCGCCTTCATAGCCGAAAAGCTCTGATTCCACCAGGCTTTCAGGAATGCTGGCAGCATTGATCTTGACAAAATTATGTTTCCCGCGCTTGCTCAGGCTGTGAATGGAGTGGGCTACAAGCTCTTTTCCGGTTCCGGTCTCTCCGTAAATCAGGACTGTTGAATTCGTCTTTGCCGCCGATATGATCGTCTCCTTCATCCGCATGATCGGATCCGATTCCCCGATGATATTGTTGATGGAATATTTTGTACTTCTGAGTTCGTTGATTTGATGTTTCAGGTATTTCAGCTCCTGGTCCAGAAAGTGCGTATAATTATCCGCAAGCTCATATAAGGTCTCAGAGGCCTGGACGATATCATACTCCAGCAGCCCGACCTTAACGCCGTTTGAAAAAAGCGGCACTTCAACACTGACGCCGATCCCGAAGCTGTTATAAAACACGATTTCCGGTTTATCCAGTTTTAATGATTCGACCATCTTTGTATCGGGAAAGATCTCCCGTACGTCGCGTCCAAGGGCATATTCCCGATTTGTCCCGATATAATCGGCACACTGTCTGTTGATATAAACGATGGTGCCCTGCATATCGATGACCATGGCGCCGGGCAGATGATCCAGTATCATCTCACAATTGGCAAGTTCCATATCGTCCTCCTTATTCCCCCAGCGCCTCCGCGTCCGCGACGACAATGAGGCGGGGGTGCATCTGAAGTACCGAACCCGGCACCTCCGGCGTTACGGGACCGCAGAGGACCCGTTTCAGGATGCCGGCTTTTCTTTTTCCACTGGCGCAGAGGACGATGGCCCTGGCCTGCATGATCGCCTTGATTCCCATGGTGATGGCCCGCCTCGGGACTTCCTCCCTGCTTGCGAAGTATCTGGCATTTGCGTCGATGGTGCTTTCCTTCAGCCAGACGCAGTGGGTCATCTGCTCAAAGGCCTCATCCGGCTCATTGAAGCCAATATGCCCGTTCTCACCGACGCCCAGAAGCTGCATATCGATTCCTCCCAGGCGTTCGATAAGCCGGTCATAGCGGCGGCATTCCTCCTCGAGATTCCCCGCCATTCCGTCCGGCAGATGACAGTTCCTCTCTTTGATATTGATGTGACGGAACAGATGATGTTCCATATAGTACCGGTAGCTTCTTTCATTACTGCCGTCAAGGCCGACGTATTCGTCCAGGTTTACCGTCGATACCATGGAAAAATCGATATCTCCCTTTCGGTACCAATCCACGAGCTGTTCATAGATCCCCTCGGAAGTGCCGCCTGTTGCCAGACCCAGTACGGAATTCTCTTTCAGTATCACCTGCGCCGACAAAAAATTTGCCGCTTTGCGGCTCATATCCTTATAATCCTTTGCCCGAACCAGTTTCATCTTTTCTTATGCACCTCCGTTTTTTCGTTTCCATGCTCTGAGTACAGTATAACATTTTTTCAGGAATTGAAAAGAATCCGTTCCAAAGAAATAGGGGCTATCTCAAAATAAGAGACGGCCTCTCTCAATTTAGATAGAGAAGAAGATCATCAAAAACTACTGAGATAAGAACTCTAAAAATCGTTGAAATTTGAATGGATACAAGGAAAAAGCGGCTTCCAAAGATGCCGCTTTTCTGGTATAATTGTAATTGCAAAAAAACCAATTCTACCGAGGTAATTATACGATGAAGCAGACAAATTTTCAATTAGTTTTGCCCCTAAATTTTGAGGTTCTCATTCCGGAAAATGATTCGGTCCGGCTGGTAAGCCAAATTGTAGACGAGTTAGATCTTCGAAAGCTCATTCAGACTTATGCTTCCAAGGGAAGAAATCCTTCCATTAAACCAAGAATCCTCTTATCCATACTGATCTATGCGTATATGAATGGTATCTACAGCAGCCGCCCGATTGAAAATGTATGCAAAAGAGATATCAATTTCATGTGGCTTCTGCAAGGAAACAAGGCACCGGATCATAATACCATAGATCGCTTTCGAAGAGAGCGTTTATCCCGATGCTTGGAAGATCTGTTTGCTCAGTTTGTTGAGAAGCTTTATCAGTGGAATGAAATCTCTTTTGAAAATCTCTACATTGACGGGACGAAAATCGAAGCAAATGCGAATAAATACTCTTTTGTCTGGAAAAAGGCAATCGAAAGAAATTTTGAAAA
>Ga0116191_1001545_pt1 | contig 18565 bp, 18 predicted proteins | sample AD_UKC111_MetaG_FD_89897 | JGI IMG/M metagenome (GOLD analysis project Ga0116191, IMG submission 89897) | Active sludge microbial communities of municipal wastewater-treating anaerobic digesters from Hong Kong - AD_UKC111_MetaG | ecosystem: Engineered > Bioreactor > Anaerobic > Digestate...
CTGAACGCGATACTGGCCTTGACCTTGAAAAACTCAGCAAGGCGGCAGAGCATTTCAGAGGTGTTGCTGATAAGATGAAGAAAGAGGGTACTCTTGATCCGAAAGTACTCAACGTTGATACCAAAACGTTGATGTATCAGGTACCGGGCGGTATGCTTTCAAACCTTATTTCACAGCTAAAGCAAGCTAATGCTTCCGATAAGTATTATGACGTTCTTGCTGAAATACCGCGTGTAAGAAAAGATTTCGGTTATCCTCCGCTTGTTACTCCTACCAGCCAGATTGTAGGTACACAGGCAGTATTCAATGTTCTTAACGGCGAACGCTATAAAATGGTTACAAAAGAATCAAAGGGACTTTTAAGAGGTGAATACGGTCATCTTCCTGGCGAGGTTAACGAAGAGGTTCGTAAAAAAGCAATCGGTGATGCAGAAGTTATAACCTGCCGTCCTGCTGACCTTATTGAGCCGGAATTTGAAAAGTATCGCATTGAAGCAGGCGACAAGGCTAAGTGTGAAGAGGATATATTGAGCTATGCTCTTTTCCCACAGGTTGCAGAAAAATTTTTTGAGAAGCGTAATAATCCTAAGACTGAAGAACCAGCTAAGTCACAGAATTCAAATGAAACAAGAACTATATATGTAGAGGATATATCTGAATAATTAAACTATTAAAGAAATGGAGCGGTTAGATGGATATTTTTGCAGTATTCAAATTGCTTGGAGGTCTTGCACTTTTTCTGTACGGAATGAGTTGCATGGGGGAAAAGCTTGAAAAGCTTGCCGGAGGCAGACTTGAAAGAATTTTTGAAAAGCTGACTTCTAACCGCTTTAAAGGATTACTGTTAGGTTTAGGTGTAACTGCAATTATTCAGTCATCATCTGCCACAACGGTAATGCTTGTCGGCTTTGTAAACTCAGGAATAATGAAGCTATCTCAGGCAATATCCATAATAATGGGTGCAAATATAGGTACTACCGTTACAGCGTGGATTTTAAGCCTTACCGGACTTCGCGGCGACAGCTTTATAGTACAGATATTTAAACCAACAGCATGGTCACCTATAGTTGCTTTCATTGGTATGTTAATGATTATGGTTTCAAAAAGCGATAAGAAAAAAGATGTCGGCGGAATGCTGATAAGCTTTGCTATTCTTATGTATGGTATGGAGGTAATGAGTTCCTCTGTAAGACCGCTTGCAGATTCAGAAAAGTTTACAGGTATTCTTACTATGTTTACAAACCCTATTCTTGGAGTACTTGCAGGAGCATTGCTTACAGCAATAATTCAATCATCTTCCGCTTCTGTTGGAATACTGCAGATGCTTTCTAATAGTGGACTGATAAAATTTGGAGTAGCTATACCGATTATTATGGGACAAAACATAGGAACATGTATAACTGCTATGCTGTCCAGTATCGGTGCTAATAAAAATGCAAAACGGGTAGCTTTTGTACACCTTTATTTTAATATTATAGGAACGATAGTATTTTTATCATTATTCTATATATTAAATGCAATTATTAATTTTACTTTTCTTGATGATACAATTTCAGCATTTAATATAGCAATTGTCCATACTATTTTCAATTTGCTGACAACGGCATTGCTTTTACCGTTTACAAAGTTGCTTGAAAAGCTTGCTCTTATTACTGTACGTGATGAAAAGGAACAGGAAAAGTTCAAACTGCTTGATGAAAGACTTCTTCAGACACCTGCAGTTGCAATTGAACACTGCAAAAATATTACCGAAAAGATGTCAGATATTGCATGTGAAACCATTTTTCTTTCACTTGATGTCATGAAAAATTTTGACAAAGAAAAAGCTGATAAAATTCTTGAAAATGAAAATATGGTAGACTACTATGAGGATAAGCTTGGAACATATCTTGTTAAGATAGCCAGCCGAAGTCTTACAATGGAGGATAGCCGTTCAGTATCAAGATTGCTTCATGCTATCGGTGATTTTGAAAGGATTTCTGACCATGCGGTAAATATACTTGATACAGCCAAGGAATTAAATGATAAAAAGATTATTTTTTCTGAAGAAGCCGCTAATGAACTTAATGTTTTGTATCAGGCGATAAGTGATATATTAAAATTAACGGTTGATGCGTTTAAAAATGATAATATTAAGCAAGCCGAACTGGTTGAACCTCTTGAACAGGTTGTTGATGATTTGAATTTGGAAATGAAAAACAGACATATTGCCAGACTTCAGAAGAACGAATGTACGATTGAACAGGGCTTTATTTTCTCTGACTTGCTTACGAATTTGGAGAGAGTGTCAGACCATTGTTCTAACATTGCAGTATGCATGATACAGCTTAATAAAAACAGTCTTAACAATCATAGATATCTTAATAATCTTCGTGCAACAGATGAGGATTTTATCAAAGAGTATTCGGAATACAGCCAAAAATATTCTTTACCATCAGCTTAATTAAAAGCTATGCAGTTAATAAGGTGTTTAACTGCATAGCTTTTTTATGTTATAATAATAAAACAGGCAAATCTGTAATTCAATACAGATTTGCCTGGAAAGATATATATATCTTTATAAATAAACCCCTAAGTATGCATACAAACGAGTTTTGCTTGGTGAGCCATTGGGGATTTGAACCCCAGACCCTTTGATTAAAAGTCAAATGCTCTGCCTACTGAGCTAATGGCTCTAATTTATTCACTCACAACGCTTAATTATTATATCAAAAATAACTGATGTTGTCAAGTGTTTAAATCATATTTGTTAAATTAGATATAAATTAATCGCATGTATTAAAATATATGTATAAATTAACTAAATAAACTGTAAAAAATTCTTACTGTTAATGCACTTATGATAAAACCGGTTAAATCAGCGGCAAGTGAAGCGACAACAGTATGTTTTATTTTTTTTACTTTTGTAACGCTGAAATAAACAGCGATAGTATAAAATGTTGTTTCAGTTGAGCCAAGCATAACGCTTGCAACTCGTCCTACAAAACTATCAGGGTGATTGTCATTTAAAATAGCTTCATATACAGCTAATGCTCCGCTTCCTGAAATGGGTCGTATTATTGCAAGCGGAAGGCACTCTGATGGAAACCCTAGAAATGAAGCTACAGGCTTTAATAGAGTTGTTATGCATTCCAATGCACCAGAAGCTTTAAACATTCCTACTGCTGTCATTAGTGCAATAAGTGCCGGCAGAATCTGAATGCCTATTTTTAAATTTTCTTTTGCTCCCTCAATAAATTCATTAAACACATCAACCTTTTTATATAAACCTATTCCCATAATAGCAGCTATCATAACTGGAATAATATAATCAGAAAACTTCAAGCCAATGCCTCCTCATGTACGCTTATGTGTGAAGCCGTCCAATAAGACTGCTAAAATTAAGCCAACTGCAAGTGCAGCGGCAGAAGTAATTATTACGCATGGGAATATATCCATAGGTGATACTGAACCATGCTTTATTCTTAGAGATGCTGCTGTAGTTGGAACAATAGTAATTGAAGCTGTATTCAACACGGTAAATACTATCATATTTCTGCTTGCTGTATCTGTGGTTTTTTCTTCAATTTCAAGCTGATGCATAGCCTCCATTCCCAAAGGAGTTGCTGCGTTTCCAAGTCCCAGCAAATTGGCTGTAATGTTCATGCAAATAGCGTTGAACGCTTTTCCGTTAAGGTCAATTCCTTTGAATAGTAATTTTGCTGCTGGATGGAACAGCTTTGCGATGTATTTTGTTATGCCTGATTTTTCACAAATTCTCATCAGACCTCCCCACATACACATTCCTCCGATTATATATATGAACAGTTCAACTGCGTCAACGCATGAATTAAGCGCTGCTCCGGATAATTCTGACATATTTCCGTTTAATGCGGCAGCTGCAAGCGAGATAATAAGCATAAAAGCAAATATGTATTTCATCATATGGTATTCCTCTTTTCAAATTGTAAGCTAAAATTAACAGTAAATTAAAGAAAACTTCCATAATTTGATTGACATAAAAATACAAAATATATTATAATATGATAGCAATATAAAGAATAATTTAGGAGGATTTCTAAAAATGAAAGCAACTGGAATCACAAGAAAAATTGACGAACTCGGCAGAATAGTTTTACCAATTGAATTGAGAAGAAGCCTTGAAATTGGCGAAAAGGATCCGTTGGAGATTTATGTTGAGGATGATAAGATCATTCTTCGTAAGTATAAATCTGCATGTGTATTCTGCGGTAATGAAGACAATATTATTGAGTATAAAGGTAAAAACATCTGTGCTGACTGCATAGCTCATTTCAAAAAGTAATATCTTATTCATAGGACTAGCTTATTAATACTTATGATTATGCTGTTATTATTATGACAGAAAACAGAAAGTATTTTGCTGTTTAAAAAAAATGAAGTTAAAAAATTGCGCAGTTTAGGGATAGTAACGGTTAGAATATCTATCGTTTTTATTTCCCTTTATACTGTGCAATTTTTTATTTATTAACAATCAAAAAAGCTGTAGTGTATCTGAAAAATAATCAGACACCATACAGCTTTTTGTGAATTATACTATACAAAGATTATTCAAAATAAACCTTATACCAAACAAGAAAAATAAATACTGTCCATATTTTTCGGCTGTTATCTTTTTTGCCTTCTTTATGCTCGTCAAGGAGTTTAATCAGCAACTCGGTATTAAAAAAGTGCTGAGCAGTTTTTGAAGTAAAATGCTCTTTAACAATGCTATAATATTTATCCTCCTTGAGCCAAACTCTTATTGGAACAGGAAAGCCCAGCTTTTTTTTGTTTGCTGTTTGTGGGGGAGTAGCCTGCAGTGCAGCTTTTCTCATTGCAAATTTTGTGTTTTCATTTGTTACCCTATATTTTGTAGGAATTCTTTCAGCTACAGCCATAACCTCTTTGTCAAGGAAAGGAACACGAAGTTCTAGCGAATTTGCCATTGACATTTTATCGGCTTTAAGCAGAATATCTCCAGTCATCCACAGGTGAAGATCTAGGTACTGCATTTTTGTTACAGCGTCTTTATCCTTAACCTTATCATAAAAAGGCCTTGTAATTTCTTTTGCATCCGGAGCGTCAGTCTTTATTTTCAGCAGAGCTTTACGCTCCTTTTCAGTGAACATATAAGCATTGCCGATAAAACGTTCTTCAAGGTCCTTGCCTCTTCTTACAAGAAAGTTTACACCTCTTTTTGCAGGCAGCTTTGATGCAGCTGCACCTATTCCTCTTCTTATAAATCTTGGAATAGCATTATATGCAGGCATAGAGAGCGGTTCCTTATAAACGTTATAGCCTCCAAAAATTTCGTCTGCACCTTCACCTGAGAGAACTACTTTAACATATTCAGCCGCTTTATTGCAGACAAAATAAAGAGCTATACATGACGGATCGGCAAGCGGTTCGTCCATATGATACTGAATTTTTGGAATATTATCCCAATATTCCTCGGGAGTAATAACCTTGCTTATGTTTTCTTTTCCTATATACTTTGAAAATTCCTTTGCCCAGCCTATTTCGTTGTACTTTTCATCTTTCCCGAAACCAACGGTAAAGGTCTTGTCAACATCTGCAACAGCTGCAACATAACTGGAATCAACTCCGCTTGAAAGAAAGCTGCCTACCTCAACATCGGCAATTTTATGTGCTTTTACAGAATCGTGAAAAATATCGGATATTTCTTTAACCCAGCTGTCCAGATTAGGAGTATTATCGGCGTTAAATTTAACTTCCCAGTATCTTTTAACAGTCAGCTTATTATCCTTGTATTTAAAAAAATGTGCAGCAGGCAGCTTATAAACATTTTTGAAAAAAGTTTCATTAGTAGGTGAATACTGAAATGTCAGATAGTTTTCAAGAGCCGTTTCATTAAGCTCTTTTTTGAATTTAGGGTGAACAAGAAAAGCCTTTATTTCTGAACCGAACATGAATGTATCACCCATAACGGCATAGTAAAGCGGCTTTATTCCAAAAAAATCTCTTGCTCCAAAAAGCTCTTTCGTTTTTGTATCCCATATAACGAATGAAAACATACCACGAAGCTTATTTAGAAGCTTTTCCCCGTATTCCTCATAGCCGTGCAGAAGGACCTCTGAATCTGTATGAGTAGTAAACTTATGACCTTTTGATACAAGCTCCTCACGGATACCCTGAAAGTTATAAATCTCGCCGTTAAAAAGAAGTACCTTTGTACGGTCTTCATTATATATAGGCTGATCTCCTGATGATGAAATGTCAATAATGCTTAGTCTGCGGAATCCTAATGCAATGTTTTCATCAACATATTTTCCCTCTGAATCAGGCCCTCTGTGTTTTATCTTATCCATCATATCAGTAATAACACGGTTTGCATTATCTATTTTATTTGTAAAGCCAACATATCCGCACATAATATTTTCCTCCAGATTTTTGGATTTGTTTTAGTAATTTAAGTCTTTGTTATGCAAAAACTATCTATCATTATAGCATATTTTATTATCAATGGCAATTAATTAATACAAAATATTAAAAAATACGGATAATACGGCTTAAAAATTTATATTTAATATTATTTAAAAAAGTAGAAATTATTATAATTATATAGTATAATATTATCAGCAGAATGTCGAAAGGAAATAAACGAATGAGTATTTATCTTGACAATGCCGCCACAACAAAACCGTGTGAACCTGCTGTAAGTGCTGTTTTTGTTAATATGGTTGAGGATTTTGGAAATCCGTCTTCACTTCATAAAATAGGTTTGCAGGCAGAGAGTAATATTACCGATGCAAGAAAAGCAATAGCTGCAGCACTTGTATGTGATCCTCAGTGCGTTATTTTTACTTCCGGTGCAACCGAGTCGAATAATATGGCTGTTTTCGGTGCAGTTGAAAATTACGGACGGCGTAAAAAGAAAATTGTTATATCTGGTATAGAGCATCCGTCTGTAGCAGAGCCGGTGAAATATCTTGAAGAGCATGACGGCTATGAGGTTGTTAGAGTTTCTCCAAACCATAACGGTCAGATTGATGAAGATGTTTTCTGCTCAGCCGTTGATAATAATACTTGTTTTGTATCCTGTATGCTTGTAAATAATGAAACAGGTTCGGTTCAGCCCGTCAAAAAAATATTTTCATATGTAAAAAGAAATTATCCGGAATGTATTACACATTGTGATGCTGTTCAGGGGTTTTTAAAGCTTCCAATCAAGACTTCCGAGCTTTATGCTGATATAATAACTGTTTCGGCTCATAAGGTACATGCTGTAAAAGGCGTTGGTGCTATGTATATAAAGAAGGGAATACGTGTTGCGCCCCTTATATACGGAGGAGGCCAGGAAAGAGGACTTCGTTCAGGTACGGAGTCAGTTCCGCTGATTGCAGGTTTTGGTGCTGCAGTAAGAGCATTGCTTCCTACAATGAATACTGCGTATAATAATGCTGAAATAATAAACACTTATTTGCTTAAAAAGCTTTCTAAACTTGACTTTGTAACAGTTAATTCAAACGCAGAGATTACATCTCCATATATAACAAACTTTTCAGTTCCGGGAATAAGGTCGGAAATAATGCTTCATTACCTTGAGGGTAAGGATATTTATGTTTCAAGCGGTTCAGCGTGTTCAAAAGGAGCCCATAGTTCTGTGCTTAAATCTATGGGGCTGACTGACAGGATTGCTGATTCGGCTATAAGAGTATCTATTTCAAGAACAACTACAATGGGTGAAATTGATTTGCTTATAAATGCTTTGCAGGAGGGCTATTTATCTCTTGCAAAAATAAAATAATTTTTAACAGCAAAAAATGAATTATAAATGGCAACCTCTGAAAACTTTGTTTTCAGAAAATTCAGCAACGTATTTGCGTGGCTTTTTAGGGCTGGATTTAGAAGTTTAGAGGTTTTCGGAGGTTGCCTATTGACAAAATGCTTTTATTCTGATATAATATTAAAGTTATTTGAGTTAGTATGTTTATAGTTCAAATTTTGGAGAAGTCGCCTAGCCCGGTTTATGGCGCACGACTGGAACTCGTGTATGGGTTAATAGCTCATCGAGGGTTCGAATCCCTCCTTCTCCGCCAGAAACAAGTTCGGATGCTGTTTGCATTCGGACTTGTTTTTATAAATTTATGTCTAAACAAAATAAATTTTAACAGGAGGATTTTACAATGGAAAAGGTTAATTTAAAAAATGCTGTAAACAAGGTTGACAAATTATATGTGTACGAAAAAGTTGGCAGACTTAACGGCCATGTTCTTAGTGTTGTGAATGTAGAAAACAGAACTCTTGATTTTCATGTTCATGAAAAGTCGGACGAGTTGTTTTATGTAATAGAGGGAAGCTTTCATCTTGAAACTAAGGATGGCTTAACTCAAGTAAATGAGGGCGAATTTATCATTGTACCCAAAGGCACGCTGCATCGTCCGGTTGTAAAAGAACTAACCAAATTTTTGATGATAGAATTAGATGGAACATTAAACAAGGAAAATAGTGGTGATCTGTACGAAGAATAGAAAAAACTGTGTATTTTACAATTAAGCACGCAGATTAGATGCTAGGGTATTAATGAAACTATTTTATTGTATGCGCAAATACATAATATAACTATTAAAAATTAAGATATTAAAATTCAACTTTGGAGGTTTTGTGGCATGGAAATAAATAAGGAGCAATTACTCCGAGATCGCGATATTCATCCGACAAGTGATGTTATTGCCAAGGCACTTGGCGAAGCAAACAATGCTTATATAAAGTTTACTGACGAACTTGCAAGCCACAATATCCAGTTGGAATGGAACTACTACAATGATGGCAAGGCATGGCTGGCAAAAGGGCTCTATAAGTGGACAGGTATTCGAGGCGGCCAAAATGAAACAACCGTTTTTTGGTTATCGATCTGGGATGGTTTTTTCAAGATGACCATCTATGTCCCTGAAAAAGCTCGTGCAGATATATTTAATCTTCCACTTGACGATGAGGTTAAGCTAATGATAGCGGATTCAAAGCAAATGGGTAAGCTGAAGTACTTCCCTCTTATTTTCGACTTATGTTCAGATGAAATGTTTGAGGCAGTTTTTGTTCTTGTGGATTTTAGAAAAAGCATAAAATGAGTTTTCATAGTGCTTTTTAATAAATTATTCATAAAATCAAAGCACAAATCAAAATAACGGGTATTTAATAGCATATAAAAAATTCTCCCCTTGTATTTAAAAAGACAGGGGGAGATTCTATTCATAATCATTTTTTAAATTGTGTTTGGGTCAAAGCGTCTTTATAGCCGCTCAAAGTTGACAGCTGTTTTATTATGCAATAAAATTATATGTATAATTAATCATCATCAAAATTTCCAGGAATATGCAGCTGTTTGACAGGTATTCTTTTTAAAGGGGAATAAATAAATTTAGGACAAGAAGAATCACCGTTAACAAGACCACGTTTTTCGCATAAAACCTTTCCGCCGTCTTTTGCCCTTACACCAAAAGTGCAATATTGGCACTGGGGCTGTATATCGTTTCCAAAATATTTCTTTTTTGCCATAAAAACATTCCTTTCAGTGTTCTTTATAAATATTATAACATATCATTTAAGTTTTGACTATATAATTTTTTGACAATAATAATATCGTCATAATTAACAAAAAAATAGTAGGAATTGGTGTAATATGACGATGACCTGCTCTAATAAAGGATAATGTTTGCATAGCTGTTTGGTTTATCAACAATTTTATTATAATAATACTGCAAAAGTATGAAATAAAAGCAGATAATATGCGAATTTCGACAAAATGTTTTATTGATAAATTATTAACGACAGTGCTTTTAATTTGAATAATGATACAGATTCCACCAAAAGACATAAGTCCAGTAATGGCTGGTAAAAGGTTATAGCACCCATAGGAAAATTTGCTGACATTACTTATTTCTAAAATTGTTTTTATAAAAGCTTCTGAATCAGTATAGCTTATTTTAAAAATATGCTCAATTTTATGTGCAAAGAAATCTATTACTCCAATGTTATCAAGAATACAAATAAACGTAGAGAAAAAAATTATAATTGCACATATTACAAACAAGCTTTTTGCTCCAGAAACAACCGAATAAATCATTTTATCAAAAGAAACCGAAACATTAACGATTTCTTTGCTTTTAGGCGGAATTTTTTTGAATAAACCAATAAGAACAGCAATAATTACATTTGCAGCAAATACGGACAAAAAAACTGTCATTCCTGCTTTTACACTTGAAAACAGTGTTATTCCGACAGCTCCACATATAAACGCAGGTCCTCCAAGATAACAGTAGGGGAGCATATCCTCTGCTGTTTTTTTATCAATTTTTCCTGATACCTTGAGGTCTGTAAGAAGCTTTGCACCTACAGGATATCCTGCAACAGAACTTATTAAAAAAATTGAAAAGTATTCTGATGGTATTCTGAACAGATATCTTGAAATAAACGAGAAGGGCTTGCTTATAAGCTTGTATAAATCGGTTGAAATAAGAAATCCGGTCAGAACCATAAAGGCATAAAGCGATGGTATTATTACAGTCATACAAGTATTCAGCGAATCAGAAATACATCTGTTTATATCATGCGAATACAGTATAAGCATTACCGAATACAGAACAGCTACTGCAATAATAAGAATAGCAACTAATTTTTTACGCATTTTTCCACCTCAATAAATCATATACTTATACTTAACAATGTTTCACGTGGAACATTATGGATGATTTGTCCAATAAAAGTATATGTAAGGATTAAAAATAATATAATTAATTATAAGCTATTAATATATGCTGCAGACGGGGGCTTTTTATGAGGAGAAAGCTGAAAGAAGAATATAACCATGTTATTGCCGGAATTTGTAGAGAAAAAATGTATCTGAATACTCATATCTGCATATGCGACAATAAAAGAATAGAGGTTGAAAACTGCAAGAGAATAATGGAATATAATGATATTTATGTTAAAATAAAAACTTCAACACTTATATTGCAGGTGTGGGGAGAAAACATTGTTATATCCGATTACAATATGGATGGAATAATAATTGAGGGGAAAATATCATCAATTGAATTTTTATAACGAAGGGAAGCAAGTATATGTTTGACAGCATAAGAGGTGTAATTACTTTCAGTGTATGCTGCAGTGAACCGAATAAATTTATTAATGTGTTGAAAAACAGCTATATTGCATCACGAAATTTACGTATTATAAACAGTAATATAATAGGGGAAGTATATTCTTGTGATTATGAAACTCTTAAAGAATTTGCAGAAAAAAATTCTGCAGAGTTGAAAGAGTTAAAAAGAAAGGGTATTATATTTGTTTTTAGAAAATATAAAAAAAGAATAGGACTTTTTGTTGGATTTTTTCTTGCCCTTGCACTTGTAATTTTTTGTTCCAATATAGTTATGGCAATAGAAATTTCAGGGAATGAACATGTTACTGATGAACAAATACTTGCTATTCTTGAGGATAACGGTATAAAAATCGGAAGCTTTATTCCGAACATTGATTTTAGACGGGCAGAAAGAAAAATTATTGTTGCACTTGATGACCTTGCATGGATAGGTGTGCGTAATACTGGCTGTCGTGTAATAGTTGAGGTTAATGAAAGGACAAAGATTCCAGAAATGGTTTCTACAACAAGACCATGCAATGTTGTTTCAACGAAAGATGCACAGATAGTCGGCTTGAAAGTGTACATGGGAATGCTTGTTCCGATGCTGGGAGATGGAGTGAGAAAAGGGGATTTGCTTATAAGCGGGGTTGTTGAGGGCAGTCATCAGAATACATATTATGTTCATGCAATGGGTGACATAATAGGAAGATACGAGGAAAAGGTTTCATTTTCACAGAATATGACTGACAATATAATGGTTTACGATGATGAAATTATTAAAAAATCAATTTCAGTATTTGGATTTAGAATACCACTTTATATAAACAAAAGTATTGACAGTGAATATGAATACGCGGAACAGATAAATAATTTCAAACTGTTAAAGCTTACACTGCCTGTCGGAATTGTTATTTCGGAGTATAATCCCTATACTGTTGAAAGTGTCAGTTATACGGAAGAGGAGGCAGAAGAGCTCCTTAATGAAAAGGTCAAACGTTATGAACAGAATTTTTTAAGTGATGATTCAGTCAAAATTATTGATAATAAAATTCAGACGTCGATAAAAGATAATGTTATGACAATTACTGTAACATATACACTGGAAGGAAATATAGGCGAAACTCAGGAGATACTGGCAAAATATTAGGAAAACCCTCTTTTATTTTGAAAAATAATATGGTATAATACATATAATAATATGTATCTGAGGTGTTTTATGGCTGAGTGTTTAGTCAATGTGGATAATATGGAACATGCAATAGAACTTTTTGGCAAATTTGATGAAAATATAAATATACTTCAAAGACAGTATAATGTTACAATTCTTAACAGAGGGAAGGACATTAGAATAAGTGGTGAAGAGGAAGCCGTTCAAAAAGCAAAGGCTGCAATTGATGCGCTTGCCGTTCTGATAAAAAAAGGTGAGCCTATAAATGAGCAGAATCTGAGATATGTTAACACTATGGTTAATGAAGGTACTGACAAGCAGATTTCTCAGCTTGCTGATGGCGGAATATGTGTTACAACATCAGGTAAAACAGTTAAGCCTAAAACTCTCGGTCAAAAAAAATATATTGAAGCTATTGCAAAAAACACAATAGTTATGGGTGTCGGACCTGCCGGAACAGGTAAGACATATCTTGCTGTTGCTATGGCAGTAAAGGCTTTTAAGGCGCATGAGGTTACTAAAATTATTCTCACACGTCCTGCAGTTGAAGCCGGCGAGAAGCTTGGATTTCTTCCCGGCGACCTCCAGAACAAGGTTGACCCTTATTTGCGGCCGCTGTATGACGCTTTGTTTGATATGCTTGGAGCTGAAAGCTTTTCAAAGCATATGGAGCGAGGAAGCATTGAGGTTGCTCCTCTTGCATATATGAGAGGGCGAACACTTGATGATTCGTTTATAATACTTGATGAAGCTCAGAATACTACACGTGAACAAATAAAAATGTTTCTCACCCGTCTGGGATTTAACAGTAAAATGGTTATTACAGGAGATATTACGCAGATTGATCTGCCGGACAGCAGAAAATCCGGTTTGATTGACGCCTTAAGGATTCTTAAAAATATTGACGATATATGCATAACAAGATTTTCTGAAAAGGATGTAGTAAGACATAAGCTGGTTCAGGATATTATAAGAGCGTATGAAAGATCTGATGACGAAAGGAAGAAATAGTCAAGGAAATGAACAGGGTAAAAGTTTATATTAAAAACAATCAGAATAAAATAAAAATTCCTGTAGGAATGAGAATGTTGATAAAAAGGTGCTGTCAGGCAGTTCTTGAATATGAAAGCTTTCAGGATGATGCTGAGGTAAGCGTTTCCTTTGTTGATAACGCCGAAATAAGAAAGCTTAACAGGATTTACCGTGATAAGGACAAGTCAACAGATGTGCTTTCATTTCCTCTTGGAGATGACGGAAAATATGATGTTAATAACGAAACGGGGGCATACTTGCTTGGAGATGTTGTTATTTCCATGGAAACAGCGGTTAAGCAGGCATATATTTACGGGCATTCGCTTGAGCGTGAGATTGGTTTTCTTACAGTCCATTCAATGCTTCATCTTCTTGGCTATGACCATGAAACATCGCCGCTTGATGCAGCAAATATGAGCGAAAAGCAGGAGCTTATTCTTGAAAAGCTTGGTATTTCAAGAAACAGTACATTTGTTGAACAAAATGAAAAATAATATTATCAGATTTTTTAAAAGCTTCAAGTATGCTTCAAGGGGTATTGCCTATTCGGTGAGAACTCAAAGAAATGTCAGATTTCATATTACTGCTGTTGTATTTGTATTGATACTGTCGTTATTTTATGATTTGAGCAGAACTGATTATGCTGTGCTTTTCTTGACATTTTCATCTGTTATTGTCTGCGAGCTTGTCAATACAGCAATTGAAACTGCAGTAGATTTATGTTCACCCGACTATCATAAGCTTGCCAAAATTGCAAAGGATACTGCTTCGGGGGCTGTACTTGTTTCAGCGGTATTTTCCGTATTTGTTGCAGTTGAAATGTTCTGGGATACGAAGGTGTTTGCCGAAATAGGAAAGTATTTTATCAGCAGTCCTCCTGCACTGATAGGAATAATAATACTAGCGGTTCTTTCGTTCGTTTTTATATTCTATAAATAGCACAGAACCTGCATTGGTATTTCGCAATTTAATTTGTAGTTCAGAAAAAGTATGCTGCTCGGTAGCATGGCAAAACTTTGCTTTTATATCATATAAATTATGAAGAAATTTTGTTAGTGGTTAAGTTTAATAAAAATAATAAAAAATTGTATCTTTAGGCTTTTAGGTCTGAAAGAATGGAGATAAAATGTCATCTAAAACAGTATTTGTTACTATTGCCGGAAGAGCAAACGCAGGGAAATCTTCCTTGCTTAACGCTCTTATCGGTGAAAAAATTGCTATGGTAAGCAGCAAGCCTCAGACTACCCGTACAAAGATAACAGGTATTCTTACAGAGGGTGAAATACAATATGTATTTATGGATACACCGGGATTGCAGAAAGCAAAAAACAAGCTTGGTGAATATATGAACAAGACTGTCAGAGAATCTGTTTCCGGCATTGATGTGGCTTTGCTTGTTACTGATATTACTAAAAAAACAAATGATATAGAATTGTCGCTTATCCAGAACTTTAAAGAAAACAAAACCCCTGCTATACTTGTTATAAACAAAATAGACCTTGTTTCAGATAAGGAACAGATTGCTGTCAGTATAGCCGAGCTTGCGGGATTATATGATTTTAAATCTGTTATTCCGATAAGCGTAACGGAAAATGACGGAATAGATATAGTCAAATCAGAGGTAACAAAGCTTGCATCCGACGGACCGCATTATTTTCCTGACGATAAGCTTACTGATCAGCCTGAACAGGTTCTTGCTTCTGAAATAATTAGGGAAAAGCTGCTTAATCTTCTTCATGATGAGGTCCCTCACGGAATAGCTGTAGTTGTTGAGGAAATGCAGGAGCGTGTAAATAGGAACGATGAGGATATCCTTGATATATCCGCTGTAATATACTGTGAACGTGAATCTCATAAGGGTATGGTTATCGGAAAAGGCGGAGCTATGCTCAAACAGATTGGCAGACTTGCAAGAGAAGAGCTGGAAGCATTCTTTCAAATAAAAGTTAACCTACAGTGCTGGGTTAAGGTTAAAGAAGAGTGGCGCAACAGAGAAGGCATAATCAGAAATTTCGGATTATCAAATAATTCCTCTAATACTTAACGGCATATGAGGGAATAATTATAGCAGACATCTTTAAGGAGGTTTATGCTATGATTGAAACTTATGATGATAAGTGGGACAAATTTGAGTGCAGTGGAAAGGTTGCGGATTATCTCGATTTCAAGGGTATAAACACAAAAAGTTTTTCTAACGCAAAAGGAGAGCATTCAGATGCTGATAACAACTGACGGAGTTGTAATATCCGAAAGAGATACAGGAGAAAATGACAGGATAATTGAAATCCTTTCGGCTGAATACGGCATTGTCGAAATATCAGTTAAGGGTGCAAGAAAAATTACGGGTAAGAATAATTCATCTACACAGCTTTTTGCATATTCAGACTTTTGTTACAATGAACGCGGAGGCAGATACTATCTTAACAGCAGTGAGCCTATTCATATTTTTTACAACATAAGGCTTGATATGAAAAAGCTTGCACTGGCATGCTATTTTGCGGAGCTTGTAAAATATACAACAACGGCTCAGCAGTCGGCTAAGGATATTTCTCGTCTTATGCTCAATACTCTTCATTTTTTGTCGGAAGGTACAAGAAGCTGCGAGTTTCTAAAAAGTGTTTTTGAATTTCGGCTTATGTCGGAAATAGGACTGCTCCCTCAGCTTATCGGCTGTAGGGAGTGCTATTGTTATGAATCAGATGAGATGTATTTTATTGTAAATAAAGCGATGCTGCTTTGCGGTAATCATTTTTCTGGTGAAGAGAATTATTACAATATCCGGCTTACTCCATCATTGCTTCACACAATGAGGTTTATCTGTCTTGCTGAAATGGAAAGACTGTTTAATTTTAAAATTTCGGATAAAACTCAAAGTAAGCTAAATGAAATAACGGAAAAGTACATATTGACTCATCTTTCTGCAAGATTTAAAACACTTGAATTTTATAAAACGCTGCTATAACAGAAAATTTTCTGTTTTATTGGCAGAAAGGGAAAAATATTATGAATAAATATTATAAATCACTTGAATTACATAAAATACTTGAGATGCTTTCAAATGAAGCGTCAAATTCTAAAACAAAGGAAATGGCTCTTGAGCTTGAGCCTATGACAGATGTTGATGCTGTAAGAAACGAGCTGCAGAAAACTACTCATGCTTTTGATTTGTCAGTTAAATTTGGAACTCCTGCATTTTATAACTTTAAGGATGTAACAGGCTCTATAAACAGAGCAAAATCAGGCGCAAGTCTTTCCCTGCGTGAACTTCTTGATGTTGCACAAATGCTTCAACAGATAAGAATGCTTACAGATTGGTACAAGTCGTGTTCTGATATTGAAACTTCAATTGGATATCTGTTTACATCACTTGCTCCGAATAAATATCTGGAGGATAAGATAAAAACTGCTGTTATTTCCGAAGATGAAATATCTGATATGGCAAGTCCTGAACTTGCAAACATAAGACGTAAAATTGCTCAAGCAGGGATTCGTATAAGAGAAAGCCTTGATAAACTCGTGCGCTCGTCTGAGGTGCAAAAATCTCTTCAGGAAAATATTATTACGATGAGAGATGGCAGATATGTTCTTCCGGTAAAAGCGGAATTTAAAGGGAACATTCAGGGATTGGTACACGCATCTTCTTCAAGCGGTTCAACGCTGTTTATTGAACCTATTGCCGTTGTTGAAGCTAACAATAACATTAAGGTTCTGCAGGGTCAGGAGCAGGATGAAATTGACCGTATTATTGCGGAGCTATCTGCAGAATGCGCTTCGTTCGGTGACTCAATTACAGAGGATTACAATACCTGTGCAGTGCTGAACCTTTATTTTGCAAAAGCAAACCTTGCAGCAAAAATGAAAGCTATTTCTCCTGAAATTACAGATAACGGCAGGCTTGAATTAAAAAAAGCACGTCATCCTCTTATCGATAAAAATAAGGTTGTTCCGGTTGATATAAGCCTTGGCATAGCCTATCAGGCACTTATTGTTACCGGTCCGAATACAGGCGGTAAAACTGTTCTGCTAAAAACTGCGGGACTTCTTACAGCTATGTCAATGTGCGGGATGATGATTCCTGCCGGTGACGGAAGCAAGGTATCAGTGTTCGAAAACATACTGGTCGATATTGGAGATCAACAGAGTATTGAGCAGAATCTTTCAACTTTTTCTTCACATATAAGAAATGTGGTTGAGATACTTAAAATAGCGAACAGCAGGTCACTTGTTCTGCTTGATGAACTTGGCTCGGGAACAGACCCAGTCGAGGGTGCTGCACTTGCTGTTGCAATAATAGAAAATTTAAAGGAGAAGAACAGCAAGCTTATTGTTACAACACACTATCAGGAACTAAAGCTTTATGCTATCGAAAAAGATGGTATAGAAAATGCATCCTGTGAATTTGATGTTGCAACCTTGCAGCCAACATATAGGCTTATTATTGGTTCTCCGGGAAAGTCAAACGCATTTTCAATTTCGTCAAAGCTTGGAATCCCAGATAGTATTATTGAATCAGCAAGAGAAATTGTATCTACTGAAAATCAGCGTTTTGAAGAGGTTGTTGAACAGCTTGAAGCTTCACGGAATGAACTTGAAAAACAGAATGATGAAATAAAACGGTTGAAAAATGAACATTCTGAAAAGCTTGCTGAACTTGAAAAAGAAATTGAAAATTTTAATGCAAAAAAAGATGCTGAACTTGAAAAAGCACGCATTCAGGCAGTGAGAATTATTGAAAGCTGCCGTATGCAGGCGGACGAGCTTATTGATGAGCTTAATCTTATCAGAAAAGAAAAAGAAAAGGCTGATTTTTCACAAAAAGCAGTTTCAGCAAAATCTCGCAGTCGTTCTGCCCTTGACAAAATGTACGATACTGCAAACCCTGTGCAAAAAAGGGAGCAGAAAGAGTATAAGCTTCCCAGACCTCTTAAAAGAGGGGACCATGTTCTGATTTTTGATATTGACAAAAAGGGGATACTTGCCAGCGATCCGGATTCAAACGGCAATGTTTTTGTACAGGCAGGGATAATGAAAACCAAAGTAAATATCAGCAAGCTGCGTCTTATTGAACCTGAAAAGGTGAGCTATCAGAACAAAAAAATATCTTCAAAGGGTGTTCGTAGCAAGCTTGAAAGAAGCACTGCTATGGAGCTTGATATCAGAGGACATGCTGTTGATGAGGGCATCCATGAGGTAGATATGTTCATTGACAATGCGGTACTGACTGGTGCTGGAATTATAACTGTTATTCATGGAAAGGGAAC
>Ga0116191_1001553_pt1 | contig 18529 bp, 20 predicted proteins | sample AD_UKC111_MetaG_FD_89897 | JGI IMG/M metagenome (GOLD analysis project Ga0116191, IMG submission 89897) | Active sludge microbial communities of municipal wastewater-treating anaerobic digesters from Hong Kong - AD_UKC111_MetaG | ecosystem: Engineered > Bioreactor > Anaerobic > Digestate...
ACCAGGCAGCGCCGGCGAGCCGGAAAAGGCGGCTGCGCTGTCCGTGTTCATGAACCTAATCGTGAGGCTGGTCACGGTGTTTCTCAAGCGCTGACGTCACGGCTTTTTGATGCGCATCAAAAAACCGATGAACGCGCGGCGCGACCTCTTTTGTCAACGCAATCCGCCACCAGCTGCCGCTGATCAGGGCGCCTTGTCGGCGGTTGCACATTTCTGGCAGACGTCGTTGCCCTTGTCGAAGATGATGCGCCAGAGTCCGGGCGCTTCGCGTCGCCAGATTGATGTAAACGTCGCGAACACCTCGCCGCGCGCATTGCGCACAGGCCCCGAACTGAGCGCCAGGGTACCGGAGTCGAGCACCTGCACGTCCGCCTCGTTCGGCTCCCACGAGAATGGCGCTGCCGGGGCCTCATAGAACTTCTTCCACGCCTCGGCCACCGCCTGCTTGCCGCGCAGCACGCGGCCGGAGAAGAACACCGCCTCCTCCGCCAGAAAGCCGGTGAACGCCACGTGATCGCGCATGGCCATGGTGCGCGCAAAAGCCCGTTCAGTGTCGATCACCTCCTGCTTCAGGGCCGCGTTGCCGGTCGGAGCCGATTGACTGGCAACGGTCGCGCAGCCCGCCAGCGCGGCGAGCATGAGACCCGCCAGCGTCTGCGCGCATCGGTGAAAATTCTGCAGGACAGAATCCATGATCAAGCTCCGGTTGCCAGCGGCAAATGTGCGAATTGAACAGACCGGAGGATTGTGCGCCTCAACCGCGTACGCAGCAATGTCATACTGCCGGCCATGAAACGAAAACCCATTCAGGTCCATCACTTCACGCTGCGCGATGAGCACATCGAGTTGCACAACCTGCTCAAGATCGTCGGCGTCGCCGATAGCGGCGGGCAGGGCAAGGCGCTGGTCGCTTCGGGTGCAGTGCAAGTGGACGATGCGCCGGAATCGCGCAAGACGGCCAAGATCCGCGCCGGGCAAAAGGTAACGCTCGACGGTGTGACGATTCACGTGCACGCGTCAGACGCGGCTGCTGCCGACGCTGGTTAGACACAACGGCCGATGCGGATCGCTTTCGCGCTGCTGGTCATCGTCGCGGCGTTCGCCGCCGCTCGTGACTGGCGTGATCGCGAGGTCACGCAGCCGCCCGGCGTGCTGGTCAGCGCCGAGCCGCTGCAGCGCGACGTCACCGCAGCGCCGATCCGCGTGCACGACTACACGCTCACGCCGCGCGCCCGTTTCCGGCTGACCGCGCGCGTGCTCGCGGGCGAACGCTACCGCTTCGCGCTGGCGTCCGACCTCATGCCGCGCGACCTTGCGCTGGGGTGGGGCGTGATGTCCGACAGCAGCGTCATCGAGCAACTGACGATCAGCCAGAGTGACCGCTTCTACTTCTGGAAGTCACACAGCAACTCACTGCCGGCGCCCGTTGAGCAGATCATCGCCAGCAGCGCCAATATGCACCTGATCGCCGCCAGCGCCGGCGTCGCCAACGCCATCGACCGCGCCCGCGTGGGGCAGGTGATTGAGCTGGAGGGACTGCTGGTCGATGTAGCAATGGCAAAGGGTGGTGAGCTGCGCACCTCGCTCACCCGCACCGACAGCGGCGCCGGCGCCTGTGAGATCGTCTACGTGGAGAATTTCGTCATCCGCTAAGAGACGTCGACAACTGCCTGCGGTTAAGCTTCGGCAACTCGTTCGACCCAACCTTCCCTGCCATGAGCCACTTCACGCAAGTCATCCTGTTCACCGACACCGACGGCCGCGCCCGCTTCCGCGACGAGGCGATCGCCCTGAGCGAAGGCACGCCGCAGTCGATGTTGTCGCCCGTGCTGCCGGCCAGCGGCCTGCAACTGCGGCAAAGCCCGGTCGGTTTTCGCAGCCAGTGGCACTGCACACCGAAACCGCAGTGGCTGTTCGTGCTCGGTGGCGCGATGGAAATTGGTCTGCAGGACGGCAGCAGTCGTATTTTCAAGGCAGGTGAGCACTTCTTTTCTGCCGACACGCTGCCCGACGGCGCGACCTTCGACCCCGCCGTGCACGGCCACTGGAGCCGGCAAGTCGGCGACGAGCCGCTGGTCACCGCCTTTGTCAAGGTGCCGTAACCGCCGGCTGTCCGCCAATCGTGACGACAGTACATTTTCGCCATACGACTTTTTCGTGAAACCGTTGACGGATAAGGGCTATCTGGCAGAAAAGGCAGAATGTCGACTATTGTGCTTTTCCGCCTTTACGCCCATTGCAATGGTGCATTGACAGAAAAGCTGCTGCTCAGAAATTGCCACTGGAACCTGCATGGCCCTCAAATCCACCATCTTCAAGATCAACCTCAACGTCGCCGACATGGACCGCGGCTACTACGCCGACCATACGCTGACCGTGGCGCGGCATCCTTCCGAGACCAGCGAACGCATGATGGTGCGGGTGCTCGCCTTTGCGCTGCACGCCAGCGAGCGCCTCGAATTCGGCAAGGGCATTTCCACCGACGACGAGCCGGCGCTGTGGGAGCATGATCTGACCGGCCGCATCACCGAATGGATCGAAGTCGGCCTGCCCGACGAGCGAGTGATCCGCCGCGCCTGCGGTCGTGCCGATGCGGTGCATCTGTATGCCTATGGCGGTGGCCGCACAGTAGAAGTGTGGTGGCAGCAGAACGAAGCGCTGCTGGCGAAGCAGGACAAGCTCACCGTGAAAAGCGTCAGCGGCCCCAGCAGCAAGGCGCTCGCCGCGATGGCTGATCGCACGCTCAATCTGCAGTGCATGGTGCAGGACGGCGAGGTGTGGATGTCCGACGATCAGGAACGCTTGCAGGTAGAGCTGCAACCGCTGCTGGCACCTGCCGTGTGAAGGCAGGGTAGCGTCCCCTACGGCAGCATGTCTGGCAGCACGTCTGACAGCGAACGGCTACGATGTTGTCTGATTCAGTTTCACCAGCATCACCCATGAAGAGAATTTTTTCACTCGCCCATCTCGCCGTGCTCGGCGCCATGGCGTTGACCGCGCTTGCCCCGGCGCACGCGGCCTATCCTGACAAACCGATCCGGCTGATCGTGGTCTATCCGGCCGGCGGCACTACCGATGCCGTCGCCCGTGCGCTCGCCGAAAAACTCGGCAGCCAGATGGGGCAGCAATTAATCGTCGAGAACAAGGGCGGCGCCGGCGGCGCGATCGGCATCGACGCGATGGCGAAGGCGGCCCCCGATGGCTACACGCTGGCGATCTCGGCCGTGAGCCCGATCACGCTGCTGCCGCATCTCGGCAAGCTGCCGTTCGACCCGGTCAACGATGTCGCGCCCGTCGCCAGCGTCATGTATTCCCCGGTCTACGTGCTGGCGACACCGGCGTTCACCGGCAAGAGCTTTGCCGATGTGCTTGCGCAGTCAAAGGCGAAACCAGGCGCCATTCGAGTGGCCACCAGCGGCATCGCGACGCTTGGCCACCTGATGGTAGAGAGCATCAAGGCCAAGAGCGGCCTTGAGCTGATTCACGTGCCCTACAAGGGCGGTGGCCAGGTGGTGACCGACGCGGCCGGCGGTCAGTTCGAGCTGTTCACCACCAACCCGAGCCCGGCCGCGAATGGCCAGATGCAGAAGGGCACGCTTCGTGTGCTCGCCGTCGGCGCACCGCAGCGGCTGGCGTCGTTCAAGGACGTGCCAACGCTGGCCGAACTCGGCTTCCCGGAGGCGAACATGACCAGCACCTTCGGCATCTTTGCGCCCGCCAAAGTGCCCACCGAAATCATCAACCGTCTGCACGCCGAGATCGCCAAAGCCATCGCAACACCCGATATGACGCAGCGCCTGACCCAGCTCGACAACGTGCCGGCCGTGATGAGCCCGCCCGAATTCACCAGGTTTGTCCGCGCCGAATCTTCGACGAACGCGAAGATCGTGCGCGAGCGGAATATCAAGGCGGACTGACCGCCGGATCGCGCCAGCTTCGCAAGTCTCCCCTGTACAACAGGGGAGATGTCGGCACCGCCGACAGAGGGGTTGGTTGAGCCACATGGCGGTCAACATACCGCAACCACGGCAACCCCTCCGCCGCTTCGCGGCACCTCCCCTGCGCTGCAGGGGAGGCATTCAGCAACTGGAGCACCCATGTCCAAAGCCGAAGACCTCCGCAGCAAGCTGATCCGCAATTTCGCTACGCCCGACGCCAGTTGGAGCACCTTCAAGCGCGAGCCGCACTACGAGAGCGAGGGCGTGCGCCTGGCACGAGGCACGGCGGCGAAAAAACTCGGCATGTCAGTCGACATCGTGCCGCCTGGCAAGCGTTCCTGTCCGTATCACTTTCACTACGCCGAGGAAGAGGCCTTCATCGTGCTGGAGGGCAGTGGCACCCTTCGCGTCGCCGGCGAAATGCTGCCCATCACGGCGGGTGACGTGATGTTCATCCCGCCGGGGCCGGAGTACCCGCACCAGATTCTCAACACCTCCGACGCGCCGCTCAAGTACCTCTCACTTAGCGTCAATGCCGACCTCGAGATCTGCGAATATCCGGATTCCGGCAAGTACCTCGCGATGGCCAGTGGCGCCCGTGGTCGCGACGACACGCTGCTGCAGGACGGCCGCATGCATCGCACGGCGACCGACCTCGACTACTGGGACGGTGAACCCTGAGTGGCTACTAGAGCCGCGGCAACCAAAGCCCCATCGTCGCACCAACAACGCCGCCAGCGGTGGCGAGTGCGAGGACCGCGATGACGGCCGCTGCAGCCCACTTGCGTGCTGCAACATCGCTACGCTGTGCCCGGAAGTAAAGCTCCAGCGCGGTCAGCGGCACCACCGTCTGCGCAAAGACCAGGAAGGTCAGGAAGGGGCCGGTAAAGGTCTTGGGGTCGAAGCCGACCGGCTGCTGATGGATCATCAGCCACAACAGCAAGCCAAGCCGGAAGAACCAGACGCCGTTCATCACCATGAACAGGCGCAACGCCCACTGCCGGTGCAGCACCAAATTCCGGGCGCGCGCGTGGCGCAGCGCGATCACAGCGAAAAGCACCAGGAGAATCGCATTGAAGGTGCTGCCCAGGTGCTGCGAGAAATCACCCACCGCGCCGCGCACCCACATCAGATACATGCTGCCAAACGCAATGCCGAACGCGGAGGCGATGTAGACGCGGCCGATCCAGCGGTGCACTGACGGCGCGGCGCGGCGCACTGCGGGCAGCAGTTGCGCGAGCCCGGCGAGTGTCACCACCAGCGCCAGCAACAGGTGCACGAAGATGGCGATGTTGCCCACCGTGTCGCCCGCGTTCCAGCCACGCGGCATCACCTTGTTCCACGTCTCCCAGTCGCCTCGCAGCGCAGACATGCCGTACAGCGCAGCCATGTACCACGCGAAAATCAGTTGGCCCGTTGCAGCGACGATGAACCAGGTTTGGCCAGCTCTGGTGAGCGCGTTGCTGGCGGTGGTCAAATCAGCTTTGCGAGGCAATAGGGTCGCCTCCGTGAGCGTGCTCATGAATGTCTCCTTGTCGTTGAGTGCAGCGGCCTGCGGGCCGCCGCGTGTAAATCAGTCGGTCTGCGATTCCTGGCGGCGGCGCAACCAGATGGTGAGCACAATCAGCCACACCGCAATCGCGACCCCAAACCACAGGTCCGGATTGCTGAGAAAACGCACCAGATCCGGCGTGTAGTCGGCGCCCCCGGCCATTGCCTCTCCGCCCTGCTGCGCCCGCCTGGCGGCCTCTGCCAGCGGCTCGCGAGTTGAGAAAGCCGCATCAAAACCGCCGAAGAAGCGATCACGCAACCACCTCGCCACATGCGAAGTACGAAGCATCAGTTGTTCGAAGGCCGTGATGGCAATCCAGGGCACCACCGCCCACGCCAGCGCGCTGCGCCGAGCCCAGGCAGACACCAGCAGCAGCCACGCGTAGATCGGGGCATACCAGAGCGCCAGGGTGACGACCAGATAGGCAACGCCCACCGGCATGTCAAGCAACGGCAATCGCTGCAGCAGATTGCTGACGCTCAGTCCTTTCACGCCCCACAGCAGCACGTTGCCCAGCAGCACGATCAGTTGCGTTGCCGTGATCAGGACGAAAAGAAACGCCGGCACCACCAGCATCGGGACCGCAACTTTGGCGAGCACGGCGGTGCGGTCAGAGACTGGCATCGACTTCCAGAACAGGACGCTGCGATCCCGGCGTTCACCGAACAGGGCGTCGAGGCAGTAGAACAGTGCAACGACCATCGCTGTCGCCACCAGAATCAGCGCGACAACCGCGTAGGGTGCCGAAGCCAGCTCACGCTGTTTGTCCGGCGACAGCGAATCAAAGGTGGCGATCGCCGGTGGCAGCTTGAACGCGCCCACGATCATCGCCAGCAGCAGCACCAGCGCGACGATGGCTGGCGCCAGATACAGCGAGCGGTGTTCCCAGAGCTCGCGCCGCACTGACCAGTAGAACGGTCGCGCCGAACTGGTGGCAGGCGCGGGCGCTGATTGTGCGGCTGCTACCGTTTGCGCATTGGTCTCATTCATGGATTCGCCTCCAGCCCCGTCCCGGAATTGCCGAGCAGCGCCACGAAGAGATCAGTAATGCCGGGGGTGCGAACCTCGCCCAGCGATTCCAGCGTTGCTGCATCAATGCCATCAAACAGCAAGGTGCTGCGGCCAAACACCTGCCGCTCGCGCAACGGCCCGAGAGCCCGCGCGCGCTCGACGTGCGCCGGGTCAACGCGTACCTCCGTGTAACGCGCCTGCAACGCGTCCATCGTCGCATTGAGCGCAATGCGACCATCGTTGATGAACACCACGTCAGTGAGGATGTGCTCAATCTCCTCGGCATGATGGGTGGTGATCACGATGGTGCGATCACCGTCGTAGTAATCGTTGATCAGCGAGTCGTAAAACTGCTTGCGAAAGAGGATATCGAGCCCGAGCGTGGGCTCATCCAGCACCAGCAGCTTCGCCTCAATCGCCATCACCAGCGCCAGATGCAACTGCGCGACCATGCCCTTGGACAAGGCGCCCACCTTGCTCCCGCGCTTGATCACGGTGCGGGCAAGAAAGCGCTCTGCCTTGGCGCGATCAAATCGTGGGTGCACGCCAGCGACGAAATCCAGCGCCTGGCTGACCTTGAGCCAGCGCGGCAGCACGGCCACGTCGGCGATGAAACAGACATCCTGCATCAGCAGGTCGCGCTCGCTCCACGGGTCGCGCCCGAGCACCTTGAGATTGCCCTGGAACGGCGTCAGGCCCAGCATGGCCTTCAGCGCCGTCGTCTTGCCGGCGCCATTGGGGCCAATCAGGCCCACAATGCGCCCGCGCTCGACGGAGAGGTCGATACCTTTCACCGCCACCTGTTTGCCGTAGGCCTTGGTCAGGCCCCGTGCTTCGATGCATGACATGGTTCAGCGTCTCCCTGTCTTTGTCTTGTTACTGGCCGAAGTCGACTCCGCGAGCAGCTCATTCGCGCTCAGGCCCAGCCGTTCGATGGTGGCGCGAATGCGCGGCCATTCATCACGCAGAAAGCGTTCGCGCTCACCATCCGCCAGCTTCGCCTTTGCTCCGGCGTTGACGAACATGCCCAGCCCGCGCCGTGATTCCACGATGCCCGCATCCGCCAGCTGCTGGTAAGCCTTGAGCACCGTGAGCGGGTTGACGCGCGTCTCGGCGGCCACCGTGCGCACCGACGGCAGCGGATCGCCTTCGCCGAGGCTGCCGTCAAGAATCATGGCCACCACCCGGTCCTGCAGCTGCCGGTAGATCGGTTGCCCGTCGCTCCAGTCCTGATCCATCAATGACCTCCGCCACCGTCGCCATGCGGACAGAGCCTCATGCGTGCGCCTGCCGCGCCTGCCGCGACAGGTGCCTGCGGTTTGCTGCGCAATAACGCAATGGATACTTGCATGATGTCTTGACCCTGCTCACCAGCCGCCATCAACAACATGAGTCGGCAGGTTCTTTGCTTTAGTGTTGTAGTTAACTATATCACCAACACAACAGAACGCAAGTCCCTTTATGCAAACACAACGTGCCGGGCTGCGCCATTGCCACCGCCCTGCCAAAATCCCGCGATGCTCGGCCCCCTCGTCAACCGGCTCGACCACCACTTTGCCAACGACCACCCGCGCCCCGAGCTGACTGGCTGGCGCCGCTTTGCGGTGGAGTTCTGGTATTTCGGCATCAAGGAAGCGCGGGCCTGCCTGTTCGCCGGTCTCTTCTTCGCAGCAGTGTTCATCGTGCCGCGTGGCGGCGTGCTGGGTGTGCCGCGTTACGACGTGCTGCTGCTGCTCGCGCTCGGCATTCAGGCATGGATGCTCTACGCAAAGCTTGAGACCTGGGACGAATTCAAGGCCATCATGCTGTTTCACCTGATGGGCTTCGCGCTGGAAGCGTTCAAGGTGTCGGCAAACGTGAAATCGTGGAGCTACCCGGAGTTCGCGTACAGCAAGGTGATGGAGGTGCCGCTGTTCGCGGGCTTCATGTAGGCCGCGGTCGGCAGCTACATCATCCAGGTGTGGCGTGCATTGGATCTGCGCGTGGCGCACCACCCACCGTACTGGATGACCGGCTTCGTCGCGGTGGCGCTCTACGTGAATTTTTTCACCCATCGCTACATCGGCGACTATCGCTGGACCCTCGGCGCCATCGCGCTCGGACTCTATGCGCGCTGCTGGGTGGAGTTCCGCCCGCTTGACCGCACACGGCGGATGCCGCTGATCGCCGGCTTGATTCTGGTCGGCTTCTTCATCTGGTTAGCCGAGAATGCGGGCACCTTCTTCGGGCTCTGGAAATACCCGAACCAGCTCGGCGCATGGACCACGGTGCACGTGGGCAAATGGAGCTCGTGGACGGCGCTGACGCTGTTGACGTTTGCCATTGTGGTGAACCTCAAGCACGTTAAGGAACGGATTCACTTGGCGCCGTAGCGCGCCGCCGGTGGCGATAATCGAAGCATGGCCACCCACACCCTGCTCATCTACATCCTTGCTGCCTTCGGGCTTTCGCTGACGCCGGGGCCGAACAGCCTGCTGGTGCTCACGCATGGCGCAATCTACGGCCATCGCCGCACCTGGCTCACGGTGTGGGGCGGCGCGCTGGGCTTTCTGCTGCTGATCGCGCTGTCGATGGCGGGGATTGGTGCGCTGCTGAAGGCGTCAGCGCATGCGTTGATCGTGCTCAAGCTGATCGGTGGTGCGTACCTCATCTGGCTGGGCATCCAGCTCTGGCGGTCGCCGCCGGTGATGGTCGCAGCGGACGCGCCTGCGGCACAAACAAGCGGCAGCGCGATGTTCCGGCAGGGGTTGCTGACCGCCATCTCGAACCCCAAGGCACTGCTGTTCTACGGTGCATTTCTGCCACAGTTTGTCGATGCCACGCGAGATCTGCTGCCACAGTTCATCCTGATGACCACCATCTTTGTTGCCGTGGAAATCCTCGTGGAATGGCTGCTGGCACTACTCGCGCACCGCATCCGCCCGCTCCTGCAACGCGCCGGCCGCAAGTTCAACCAGGTCTGCGGCGGCATGTTCATGGCGATGGGCGTGGCGCTGCCGATGACACGCTGATTCGCAGTTCGCCGGCGTTGTCCGCTTGCGATTGAAGAATCTGCGCATTTCGGACTATCCCTCACTTCTAGTGCGCCGCAGCACCTGATAATGAATGTCAGCGCTGCGCCACAAGTTTGTTCAGGAGCGCGCAACAAGGAGGATTGAACGTCATGCAGAAACCCGTTCGTCGTGCGCTTGCCGCGCTGCTCGCCACCGTTGCGCTGGTCGGCTCTGCCGCAGCGCAGTATCCAACCAAGCCGATCAAGTGGGTGGTGCCTTACCCGCCTGCGGGCACGACCGACGTGCTGGCGCGCATCGTGGCGCAGTGGCTGTCGGAGAACTTCGGCCAGCAGGTGGTGGTGGAGAACAAGCCCGGCGCCGGCAACAACATCGGCACCGAGTTCGTCATCAATTCGCCACCCGATGGCTACACGATGCTGCTGGTGAACCCGGCCAACGGCATCAATGCGTCGCTCTACAAAAAGCTCCCGTTCAACTTTGTGCGCGACATTGCCCCGGTGGCGGGCATCGTGCGCACGCCGAACGTGATGGTGCTCACCACCAAGCTGCCGATGAAGACGGTCGCGGAATTTCTTGCCTATTGCAAGGCCAATCCCGGCAAGGTGAGCATGGCATCCTCAGGCAGCGGCACCTCGACGCATCTCTCTGGCGAGCTGTTCAAATCGATGACCGGCTGCAACATGGTTCACGTGCCCTACAAGGGCGCCGGGCCGGCGCTGACTGATCTGATCGGCGGCCAGGTGCAGGTGTTCTTTGACAACCTGCCGTCGTCGGCCGGACACATCAAGAGCGGCAATTTGCGCGCGCTCGCGGTCACCTCCACCGCGCGTGATCCGTCGTTGCCCGACGTGCCGACCGTAGCCGATACCGTACCCGGTTACGAGGCCACGGCGTGGTTCGGCGTGGGCATGCCCAAAGGCACGCCGCGCGAAGCCATCGACAAGATGAACGCTGCCATCAACAAGGCGCTGGCCGACCCGAAGCTGCGCGCGCGCCTCGCCGAACTGGGCGGTTCACCCATCCCGGGCACACCAGAAGACTTCGGCAAGACGATCGTCGCTGAGACCGAGAAGTGGGCGAAGGTGGTGGCGGCGTCGGGGGCGACGGTGGATTGACGCGAGTCCGCCGGTGAACGCTCTGCGTCGCCGGCCTGCGCTCTACTTCACCGCCGTCTGCGCCGCCTTCCATCGCATGGCGGCGAAGATGCGGTTGTAGCCACTGGGATGATCAAAGAAGAAAAATTCTTCAACCGGGCCGGGGTCCATCTTGCGATACTCACCGAGCTTGGAAATGGCCTCTGCGAATCCGTCCGGCTCGCGAGCGGCGTTGAGTCCGAACAGGTCAGCCTCAACCTCCGCAGTACGGATCACCGTGTTGGTAACAGGGGTTGCCAACAAGAAATAGACTGACAACAGCGCAAGCAGCAGCGGTAGTCCCGCCGGATCGTCGATATCGCGCACGCCAAAGCGCGCACCGAAACGCGCGTGCACCCAGGCCCAGCCAAATTTGACGAACAGCAAGCCGATGAGCAGTATGAGTGTGAAGGCGACGATGTGTTTGGGCATGTGGTTCAACACATAGTGCCCCATCTCGTGCGCCATCACTGCGCGGATTTCCGCCGGCGACGTCCGGTTGAGCAAATTGTCGTTCAGCGAAATGCGTGTAGTGCCGAACAGGCCAGACACGTTGGCGCTGATCCGCTTGGTCTGTTTTGATGCGTCGAACCAGTACACGTCATCCGCCGGAATGCCGTTGGCCCGCGCCATGGCGAGGATTTCCGTGCGTAACTCCCCCGCTGGCAGCGGTTGATACTTATTGAAGATCGGCTTGATGAACACAGGTGTGATTGCGAGCATCAATGCAAGCATCATGCTGCCGCCGACGGTGCCCCACACCCACCACGTGCGTGGCGCACGGCGCAGGATCGCGTAAAGCCCGACCATCGCCACGATGAACATGAGCGTGTCCACGACCAGCGTCATGCCCCATTCGGCGAACCAGCCCGCGGCGTCGAGATTGGAAAGTCCGTATTGGTGCTCGCGCACAAAGCCTTCGTAGAACGTCCACGGCAACGTGAGCACTGCAACCAGCGGCGCATACATCGCCACGTAAATCGCCGTCTGCAAAAACTTGCGCGTGGTGATGCGTTCGGCACGATCACGCATCCACGCCGACACGCGGCGCGACAGCAGCAGCCAGGCCACGACCAATCCGTACAGCAGCTCCCAGAGCAGCATCCAGTACTTGCCCTCGAAGTACGCGTCCGATTTCGCGCGCTCGTCGCTGGTGGTGCGGTCGACAATCCTGCGCGTCTCAGCGGCGGGATCGGTGCTGGCAGCACCGGTGTTGGTGGCTGCGGTGTTCGTCACCGTTGCACTCGCGGCCACAAGGCCTTTCGACGCACTCTCGTGCGCTTCGGCCGGCGTATACACGCCGAAACAAAGCAGGCACAACAATCCAAACAAGCCCAACCAACGCATTTTTCGTCCCGATATGCAACGGCGCCATTCGCCATCAATCGGGCCATTGTGTCGAGCCGCTCACGCGCTGCCAGCAGCGGCGCGACGAAACGCGGGTGACGATCTTCGAAGCGCGGGCAATCGCCAGACGCGCCCTATTCGATCTTTATCCCCGTCTCTTTCGCCAGTTGCGCCCATTTGGCGCCGTCGGCCTTGAGGAAGTCGGCGAACTGGGCGACCGGCATCGGACGCGGCTCGGCGCCTTGTGACATGAGACGTTCGCGCATCTCGGGCGCCGCGAGCGCCTTGCCGAATTCTGCGTTGAGGCGGGTGATGATTTCCGGCGGTGTCTTGGCGGCGGCAAGCAGCCCCTGGAACGAGCCGGTCAGGAAGCCCGGGTAGCCGGATTCGGCAACCGTCGGCACGTCCGGCAGTGTCGGCCAGCGTTTGTCACTGGACACAGCGAGCACGCGAAGCTGATTGCTCTTCACCATCGGCAAGGTGGCGAGCATGCCGTTGAACATCACCTGCGCGTGGCCAGCGACCACATCGGTCAACGCTTGTCCGCCGCCCTTGTAAGGCACAAACACCCAGTCGATGTTGGCCAGGCGTGCGAACAGCGCACCAGCAAGATGCGGCGCGCTGCCGGCACCGACGGTGGCGGCGCTGAAGCCACCCGTTTTCGCCTTTGACGCTGCGACCAGCTCCGGCAGCGTCTTTGCAGCGACACCCGGATTCACCACCAGCAAGTGCGGCGAATAGGTGATCATGGTGATTGGCGCGAGATCCCTCGCCGGGTCGAACGGTTGCTTCGCGCCGAGCGCGGGCGCACTGGTCAAGCCACTGACGTCGGTAAGCAAGAGCGTGGTGCCATCGGGCACGGACTTGGCGACCAGATCACTGCCGAGCACGCCGTTGGCGCCCGGTTTGTTGTCGACAACCACGGTGGCACCGAGCGCCTTGCCAACTTCACCAGAGAGCGCCCGTGCGAGGATGTCTGACGTCCCGCCCGGCGCGTAGGGCACGATGATGCGGATGGTTTTGCCCGCGAGCGATTGCGCCTGCGCGGGCGCGGTGGCCATTGCGGTGAGGGCGGCGATGCCCGTCAGCAGGGCGTTGGCCAGCAATCGGCGGCGTGAAATGAAGCGGTGTGCAGCAGCCATGATTCCTCCTGTGGGCGCGCCAGAAAAAGTGGGAGGCGTCGCCGTTTATTGTCGAAGCGTAGCACTTCACCAGCCGGTTGTACGACAACATCGCAAAGACAACCATGACAGAAGCATGCGGCGTCAACCCTGCGGGCATACACTGGTCATGCTTCATTGACCATGAGAAGGATTCGCCCGATGCAATTCGATTCCACCGCCCGCCGCCCAGGTTCACACTGGCTGCCGCGCGCCCTGCTGGCGCTGACTGGCGTACTCGCTGCCGGGCTCGCCCACGCCGGCGTGACGCTGTATGAGCATGATGGCTTTCGCGGCCGCGCGATCACCATCAATTCGCGCGTCCCCAATCTGAAGGCCAACGGCTTCAATGACATCGCGTCTTCGGCGTACGTTGACAACGGCACCTGGCTGGTCTGCGAGGACGACAACTTCCGCGGCCGCTGCGTGGTGCTGCAGCCGGGAAGTTACGGTTCGCTGGAGTCGCTCGGCATGCAGGACAACATCACCTCCGTGCGCCCCTACCGGCGCGGTGAAGGCAACTGGGATTCAGCACCGCCGCAGGGCGCGCCAAACTACGGCTACTACCGGCGCCCCAACGAGCAGGTGTTCGAGGCGCCGGTGATGTCGGTGCGCGCAGTGAGCGGCACGGGCGAGCAGCGCTGCTGGTACGAGCAGCAGGCGGTGCCGGGCTCGGGTAACCCGAACGTGGGCGCCGCGATCATTGGCGGCATCATCGGCGGCGTGCTCGGCCATCAGGTCGGCAGCGGTCGCGGCAACGACGCGGCGACGGCGGCTGGCGCAGTTGCCGGTGCGGCGATCGGCGCCAACGCTGGCGGCGGCAGCCTGCCCTACTCGCGCAACGTGCGCCGCTGCGAGAACGTGGGCGGTCAGGCCTCCTACTACGAGGTGACCTACAACTTCCGTGGTCAGGATCACTACATCCAGATGAGCTACCCGCCGGGACGCACGATCCTGGTCAATCGTCTGGGTGAGCCACGGCAGTAGCACGCTATCTTCGACAAAAAGACAAGGCCCGGCGCCAGTGGCGTGCGGGCCTTTTGCTTTTTCAGAGGCGCCGTAGCGCGGCGTACATCAGCCGCATTGCACATCAACTTTCGGCTAGAAAGCCCATTTCATCGGGGCTACGGCGGCATTAGGTAAAAAGTCGATATTTGGCTTTTTCTGGTATTGGGTCAGTTTGGCGGGGAGTTTGTTACAAGTTGGCAACACTGTAGTGTGTTTTTTGCTACTCTACAGTTATGAGTAGGAAAGACATCAACACGACCGCCTTTGACGTGGTGCAGCAAGCGATAGGTGAAATTGCCCCGCCATCGGCAAAGCAGGTCGCTACGCAAGCCGCTGGAAAGAAAGGCGGTAAGGCGCGCATGTCTGCTCTCACTCCAGAGCAGCGCGCCGATATGGCGCGTCTTGCTGCGACAGCTCGATGGAAGAAGAAGGATCAGGCCGCTTCCTGACCATCAATTCCGGGCGAATGGAGACGTTCTTCCACGTCATCTGAGAAGTCCATTACGAGCTGAATTGGCGGCTGATCAGGGTTGCGATTGTTCCAGATCAGTTCGTCAATTTTTAGCTGCGTTGCATCGCCAACCATTTGCTGTCTTCGGCTAGTGAGCGAGGTGTGCATTTGAGGGCGGGTTGCCTTTTCGAGCTCCACCCAAAGCGTGCCTTGGTTTCCGACACTGTCTCGAACCTTTAGCGCATGGTATCGCCGATACGACAAGCCTGTTGATGGGTCCCTACGGTGATCCTCGCGCGCCGCTTGTGCAAGCTCTGCTGCGAGTAAGTCTCTTGGCGTCTTTGGCTTTGGCGCGGCTACGCCGCGTTTCATCGCCCATTCCGCGACCTTCGACATGTCGAGCAAGCCATCGCCAGTCTCGTCTGTGTAGAGATTGATCAAACGCTGTAACTGCTCTCTCTTGGTAGTCATGGCTGCTTGTGGCCTTTCAATCGCCAATTGGCGCAATGTCGCCCCATCCATCGACGATGGAGCTAGGGAGTACCGAGGACCGTATCTTCACGATGTGCCGCGAGAACAGATCAAAGCGCTTTGTCTTAAAGCGGATTTGACCTGCCACCAACGATGGATGAACGCCAAGCACACGAGCGAGGCCGAGAAAGTCTCTCTCTGGAAACAATGGAGCTTTACGTGCGATGAAGCTGTCAATGCGAGCGGGGGGCGCGCAAAAATCTGCTGCGGCAGCGTTGGCCACAACTTCATCGTCCGCTCTATCGCCAATCGGCGCGCTCGCTTCGATGTCGGCATCCACAATCGGAGCTTGTTTGCCGTGGCCACGGAAGACGTGTTCCAGTTCGTGTCTAAGCACAAACCAAAAGTTATCCATACGGTCGTGCCGCATGGTCAGAGCAATCACTGGCGACGAATCGTCAAGCCAGAGGCAAACGCCATCAATCTTTGTGCCCTTGAGTCCTTCGACCACGAGGAACCGGATTCCCGCATCTTGCAGAACTCGCGGAACCTCCCTCGCAGCTTCTGGCGAAGCGAGAAGCGGTCGGAGCTTCGATACCACTTCATTCTCGCGGTGAGGGCTGAATCTGCTAGTGACCAGCATGTCGCGCGCAACGTTTTGAACCCGATAAAGCCAAGCGAGCTGACCCAAAGAAAGCGGCTCATCTTGGTTGGTTTTCTTCGCGGCGAACGGCAGTGCTACAACGTGTTCGATGTCGGACTGCCTGAAGAAGCGCATCAAATCACGATCAATGCTTTCGATGTCCTTCGGGTTGTCAACCGCGAGCCATCCACGGGAAATCATCTCCGCCACCGGCAGGTCGCTATGAATCTTCACGCGCGCGGCGCGTTTAGGATTCGGCTTCGATGCGTACCTTGCCCTCGCCAAATCGTATCCTTGTTGCAGCCGAAGGAACTCCTCTGCCCCAACCCCGAATATTTCCTCAAGCGCTACTGCCAGTTCAGCCGAAACGGCCTGTTTGTCCCCCGCGATTTTGCTTAACGCTGCGTCACTGATTCCTAGAATCGTGGCAGTTGCCCGTTTAGTCCAACCCTTTTCCTCCAGCAAGGACGTAATGAGCTGGCCTGGTGTTTTGTGTTTTTGATCCTGCTGCTCCATGCGCGCAATGTATCAAACATTTCTCAAATTCGCAAACTGACTTTTGTGCTTGACTAAAGCATATTAGCTTGGCATAATGTTCAGCATGAACTCGCTGAACATCAAAGCAAAAGCCGCCATCCTGACCGCCCTGTGCGAAGGCAACAGCATCGCCAGTACGTGCCGCATGACGGGTGCCGCCAAGAACACGGTGATCAAACTGCTGCTTGAAGTCGGTGAAGCGTGCGACGCCTATCAGGATCGCGTGTTGCGCAATCTGGCCTGCAAGCGCATTCAGTGCGACGAAATCTGGTCGTTCGTGGGCTCGAAAGAGAAGAACACCAGCAAGGCCGGAAAGCGTGAAGGCAAGGGCGATGCGTGGACGTGGACGGCGATTGATGCAGATTCAAAGCTGATCGTGTCGTGGCTTGTTGGTGGCCGAGATGCTGGCTATGCGCACGATTTCATGCAGGACGTTGCTGGTCGCCTTGCATCGCGCGTGCAACTGACCGTTGACGGCCATCGCCCGTACCTGAACGCTGTGGCTGACGCGTTTGGCAACAACATCGATTTCGCGCAGTTGATCAAGGTCTATGGTCAACCGCACGACAGCACGGAGCGCCGTCGCTACAGCCCCGCAGAGTGCTCAGGGACGACGATTGGCAAGACGGTAGGAAGTCCGGACGTTGATCACATTTCAACGTCTTACGTCGAGCGGCAGAACCTGACCATGCGCATGTCAATGCGCCGCTTCACGCGCCTGACAAACGGTTTCAGCAAGAAGTTTGCGAACCACGAAGCCGCCGTGGCGCTTCACTTCATGTACTACAACTTCTGCCGCCAGCACAAAACGCTGCGTGTAACGCCAGCGATGCAAGCCGGCATTTGCGATTACATCTGGTCAATGGAAGACGTGCTCAACATGGTTGAGACGATGGATCGCTAATTCCAGAGAGGGAGCGCCTCCCAATCTGGCGGGAAGCCCGCAGCAGATAGCCCTATTAGCGGAGTTGCGGGAAACATGTGGACAACATTCTTTAACTTGGTGTGCCACGCAGGGTCGGACTGACAGCTCTGCAATAGTGTCCGGAGAATCGCCAGCGTTGCGTATGCCTTTCCTTTTCTAAGCTCTGGCGTGGCAACATGAGCCAGCTTGGGCGCCCTACTGGCGTCCGGTAAGCGCGGGACTTCTGGATTTGTACGATTCCAAAAACGCGAGTGATGAGCAGCTACGTTCCTTGCAAATGAGAGATTGCGCAGCCAACTTCCGAAAACGTCGGAATCGATGGCGCCAAACTGATTCGCGACAAACGCCTTGTCGCGTCGCTCCATTCCCTCAAAAAAGCGCGATAGCATGCCAAAAGACCACAATTCGATTCCAACCCAAATCGGCATTGACCCCCCGTAGGTGTTGCGATGATGGATCGCAAAGTCTTCTTTCGATTCGGCAACGAGTTTTTTGTACTTTGCTACCCACTCCTGGTGCTTGCTTGGGTTGCCGCGCGAGAATTTGCCATCTAACAGCGCTGGCTTAAGGTGCGCCTCTTGATCGATTTTGCCCAATCTGTGCGCTATCGCTGTTCGCGCGGCTATTTCAACAGTTTCGATCCCATTGAGCGCAAGTAAACGCAGCGCCTTGTCAAACTCAGCGATCTTGCAGACTAAATCTAAAGTTGTCCCAGCCTTGAAGTTTGCGGCCACACCCGCAATCGAAGGCAACTCGCGAAATGGAAACGAATATCCGGCAAGTCGATAGTAGCCATAGTGAGACAAAGCGCGAGTTGCAACCGAATCGTCGGGAATGCCAAGACCTCGACCCTTAAGCAGAGCGATTTGATCCGGGTACGATAGGTGCGGCTTTAACGGTAAGGGCACAATCCGGCCACTACAAAAGGAAACCCCCCACTTGACGCACCGCGCTTTCGCCGGGGACAGAGGTGAGGGGCATGTTGATAGCTATTCTATGGGCCAACAACTATTAGTCAATAGGATTGCCTATCTAATTTCGATGATAAGCACAAGTAGCAACGTGCTTTACCGACTTGTAACAAACTCTGCGGCAAACTGACCCACTACCCTTTTTCTGGTGCTGAGCCCTCATTGAATAAGGGTTTCGCCGAAAAGCCAATAGCCTGGCAGGGTTACACGCGTCCCGTCAGCCGTGCGCCCATCGCTTCGCCCAATGCTTGCACGCCACTGGCCGGGCGCACCATCACTTCGAATTCGACGATCTTGCCGTCGGCGCCGAAGCGGATCATGTCGATGCCCTTGAGTGACTTGTCGCCGACATCGGCGCTGAATTCGAG
>Ga0116191_1001558_pt1 | contig 18468 bp, 16 predicted proteins | sample AD_UKC111_MetaG_FD_89897 | JGI IMG/M metagenome (GOLD analysis project Ga0116191, IMG submission 89897) | Active sludge microbial communities of municipal wastewater-treating anaerobic digesters from Hong Kong - AD_UKC111_MetaG | ecosystem: Engineered > Bioreactor > Anaerobic > Digestate...
GGATCAGACCAACCAGCAGCCCACCACCAGCCTGGCAATGCTTGCCTGGCAGACCCAGATCCACCTGCTGGGGGGAGCCTTGCAGGATAATACTGCTTCCCGGCAGCACCTGGTTTACCAGGCAGTTTATACCATCCAGGTACCGTTGATTATTCGGTAACCTCGATGGTGGAACCGGTGATGGTCAAATTGTTGATCCACTTTCTGGAAAACACCCGGAACCACCCGATGATGCACTTGGTGAGTTCGTCCATCATCACCAGGGGATAAACATAGTAAACCGGCAGGTGGAAAACAAATGCTCCCACTGCCGCCATGGGAATCCCAACCAGCCAGACTGTCCCGACATCCAGGATTAATCCAAAGCGGGTATCTCCCCCACTGCGGAGGATGCCGACAATAATCGTCATATTGTTGATCCGGATCCAGAGTGTGAGGCTGATAACCAGCAAAATTCGCCGGGCATATTCCTTAACCTCCGGGGACACCCTGTAAAATGCCAGGACATGGTCAGCAAAAAGCATAATCACCAGACCCATTAACAATGCTCCAATGGTTGCAATGATGAGAGTTCTCCTGGCATAGGTAAAAGCAGTTTGTTCCTCCCCGGCTCCGATCTTGTTTCCCACCAGGATGCCGCAGGCATTGGAAATGCCAATAAAAACCACAAATGCCAGGGATTCAATCGTGGCGGTGATGTTGACTGCCGCAACTGCTTCCGTGCCAATCCGGGCATAAATCAAGTTATAGACCGATATCCCCAGCGACCAGAAGGTTTCATTGACCACAACCGGAAGGGTGGTTTTGAGAAATGGTTTCCAGAACGAAGACTGAAAATGGAACAGGTCTGCCAGGCTGGCGGCCGCCGGGGTTCGCCGCGAATAGGTGAGGATCAGAACCAGGGTTGTTTCTACAATCCTGGCAACCAATGTGCCCAGCGCAGCGCCAGGGATCCCCATTTCCGGGAACCCCAGTTTGCCAAAAATCAGCAGGTAGCTTAAACCGGTTTTCAGAATAATGGCAATGACACTGCAGAACACCGGGATACGAACCCGTCCCGAGCTGCGCAAAATGGAACCAAAGCTGAGCGTGATTGCCAGGAATGGGTAACTGAAACCAACAATGGAGAGATATCTCCCGCCCAGTTCAATCACCGCTGAATCTTCCGTGTAAATGGACAGGGCAGCATTGGGAAAGCCAACCGCAAATACACTGAATATAAGCGCCCCGCCCACACTCATCAATACTGCCGCGCCTACCACCCTGCGGATGCTGGGCACATCCCTTTTTCCCCAGAATTGCGCGGCAAAGACAGCCGAACCGCTGGTAATCCCAAAGATCAGGAAATTGGCAAGAAAGGTGATCTGGTTTGCCAGCCCCACGGAAGCCACTGCAGTTTCCCCCATCTGCCCGATCATGATCACATCAATGGCATTCAGCGCGGCGGTTACCAGGTTCTGAATCATGATGGGAACCGCAATGGATATCAAGCTTTTGAGGTAGAGCCGGTCAAATTTCACAATATTGCCATATATTCAATCAGGGATGAAGCATGGATTATAACAGGGAAGCAAAAAGACCTGGGGTATCCTGAACATTTTTTGTTGGAATCCATAAATCCGGGGTTGTGGAAAATCACAACCCCGGACCTGGTTTTCAGAGAGATAACACTAAGCTGAAATCAACGCCTGAGCTGCAGCCACACCTGCACCAGCTTCAAAGACATATCCACAACCATGCAGGGCAGTTTCCACCGCCCCCAGCACAGCCAGGACGTCACCTGCCGAAACAGCGCCCATATGACCAACCCGGAAATATTCAGACTTGATGGCAGCATGGAGCCCGCCCGCCAGGGTAACGCCCGCCTTTCCAACGCGCGCCAGGAAGTCTGCCCCCGACACGCCAGCCGGGAAGCGGGGAGCCGTCAGGGTATTGGCTGCCGCCTCGGGACGAACCGGCACCTGCCCCAAGCCCAGCGCACCAATTCCCGCCTTGAATGCCCTTGAAAGCAGGGCATGCCGGGCAAATCGGGCATTCATACCTTCCGCCAGAATCTGTCCAAGGCTGACATTCAATGCCCAAACCAGGTTCACCGCCGGTGTGGCAAAATATGCACCCTTGCGGGCTTCATAGGCTTCCATGATGGGCAGCCAGTTGGTCCAATCAGAATAATACGATCCCACTGGCGTTTTGCGGGAACGGAAGGCTTCCATGGCGCGCGGGCGTGCAACCAGCAGCGCCAGTCCCGGCGGCACACCCACCGCCTTCTGTGAGGCAGTGAAAGCCAGGTCCACATCCCAATCGGTCATGTACAGTTCTTCGCCTGCCACCGAACAAACGCCATCCACGGCAATCATGGCATGGTACTTATGTGCCAGCGCCGCGAGTGCCTGGACATTGGTCAATACTGCCGTTGAGGTATCGACGTGGGTGACAAAAACCGCTTTGAACTGACCGGCAGACAGGGCGGTCTCTACATCCTCCAGGAGTGGGCGGTCCCCCACCGGGGCGCGGACATGGGTCACCCGGGCACCGTAGCGGGTCAAAATATCACCCATCCGGTCGCCAAAATACCCGGTATTGACCACCAGAACCTGGTCGCCGGTCTCCACCAGGTTGGCAGCAGTGGTATCCATGGCAAGCGTGCCGGTACCGGCGATGATAAAGGGTTGACCATCCGGGGCAAGGAACACCTGGCGCATCCGCTCCAAGGCTTGCCCAAAGGTCTCAATAAAATTGGGGGCAACGTGGCTTGTGGTTGGCGCGCCCATTGCCGCCAGGACCGCTGGTTCAAATTCAATCGGTCCGGGGATCATAAGAAGGTTGCGATTTTTCATCCGGTTCCTCCCAAAATTGGATTGATGAACAGAAATGGATTTGGTTTATGGAGACAACTGGAGAATCATTTCATCCAGCTGCGTCAGGACATCGGGGATATCTTCCAGTTTAACATAAGGCTGGGCAATCTGCCAGGCAGCATCCTGTAAAAGGCTGCGTACTGTCCGCCAGCGTGCATCGGCAGGGGCAGGCTGGCTCTCCGGGATCCAGTCCAGTGCGGTCTCCCACTGGGCATTCTGGCGGCTGTAGGCGTCCAACCTGGATAGTGCATGCTCGGAGAGGGGATAGGTACCTCCTGCCCGGATCAACCGAGCCTGTTGTTGAGGCTCCAGCAACCAGCGCAGGAAAATCCAGGCAGCCAGCTGCCGGGCGGGTTCGGATTGCGGAATGGCGAAATCAACACCTGAAGTGAGCACAACCTGGTCACCATCGGCCGCGGGGTATTGGATGACTGTCCACGCATCCGCACTCTTAAGGTATGGCATGGCAATCTTTAACGCCGGGATATCCTGCAGGCTGCCCGAGAAAAAGAGCGCCCGGCGACTGGCAAAGATTTCATAGGGGGAAATGGTTTTGTTTGCCCAGGCACAGCCGCCATCCAGCAGGGTGCGCAGGAAGGAAAATCCAGCGGCTGCATTTTCCGTCTGAAACTGATAGGTTCCATCCACCGGAACTTCGGGATGGGCATCAAATGCCGCCAGCCAGCTTAAAACCGTCAATGAATCCAGTTCCCAAAGCCAGCCGCCGGTGCCATTATTCTCGTAAAATCGATCTGCGTTTAGAGCCGCAGCAGCAGCACAAGCCTGCTCCTGGAATTGGGCGGGGGTTTTTGGGGGCTGGGAGAACCCAAGCTCCTTTGCCCAGGTCAGATTATAAAACAGCACCCGGGCAGACCGCTCGGCAGGCAGGGAGATTTGCTCGCCTTCCGGGCTGGATTCAAAAACATCATAAAACGCATCTGTTGGCAAAGCCCAGGTGGGATCGCTTCGGTACAAATTCAGGTCCACAAAAGCGGCAATCTCCCCCTGCCAGTCGGATATCTGTTCGGGTTGGGCAATGACGAGTTCCGGCAGAGGAATTCCGCTTTCCACTTCCTCCGCCAGGGCAGCGTTGCCCCCCATCCCCCTGGCAGTGACCATGATCCCATGGCTGTTGTTCTTGTTGAAGTCGTAAGCCAGCGAGGCAACTTCTTCCGCCACTTCTCCCGTCCAGGGATGCCAAAACGTAATATTCACGTTGCGAAGCTGTGCTGGTTCCACCCACCAATCCGGGTAGGGCGTGAGGGTGGGAGTTGGAACCAGGCGGGTGGCAACCGGTGGCTGCCTTGTTGGGGCAGCAGTGGCATCAGGTGTCACCCGGGGCGGGTAGGGTACCGGCGGGATGCAACCCGCCAGCAACCCGGCTATCGCCAGCAGGGAGAGCAAGCGAAGGAAGCGGACAGATGGCATGGTGAATGTATTGTAACCGAATTAATCGTAGTCGGTTGGCAGTTCCGGGTGCCGCAGATGTTCAAACATGCGGTGCAATACTTCTTTGGTGGTGCGTGCCACGGAAAGTTCCGGCAAGGCATCCTCTGCAAAGAATTCAGCGCCGTCCGTCTCAATACTACGGGCAGGCGCGCCACCGACCAGAGTACAGAGAAAATACAATTTATAGGTATGGAAAATATAAGGCGGGTGACCGTGTAAATTTCGATCGTACAACGCCAGCAGCTTCACGGCGCGGGCTTCGTAACCGGATTCCTCGCGGATTTCCCGCTCCACAGCACGGCTGGGTGGTTCACCAACATCCACCCAACCGCCCGGCAGGGTCCAGCCACCATCCAACCGTTCCTTGACCAGCAAAATCCGGGAATCCTGAAAAACCACTCCACGGGCATCCACCTTGGGTGTGGCGTACCCCTGCTCACCCTCCAGGATATCCAGAAGCTCGGGCAGGGGGTGGGTGGTATAAGACGACAGTATTTCCGCTGCCAGTTCATTCAGATGGGCGTACCGTTCCCGGTCAAATGGATCCCGGCAGTAGGTCAAACCTGCCTGCGCAATGGAATGCAGCTCCTGCGCCCATTCCAGCCACTTTGGTTCCGTCATTATTCACCTCGTAATTTCGCGCCAAGTTCCTGTTCCAGCCGCCGGACGATCCGGTTGCGCACCTGGGCAGTGTCCCGGTCTGTCAAGGTCCCTTCCATGGATTGGTAGGTCAGGCTGTAGGCAAGGCTCTTTTTACCACTGCCAATCTGATCCCCGCGGAATACATCAAACAGGCGGACATCCACCACCAGCTTGCCGCCCGTCTGCCGAATCAAATCCGCCACACGGGATGCAGGGATCGCTTCATCCACAATCACAGCAATATCCTCCAGGATGGCGGGATATGCCGGGACAGGGAGGGTTTCCCGCCGGTCGGGCAGACAGGCAAGCAGGGCATCCGCATCCAGGTCGGCGCAGAGGGCAGGGGCATCACCCAGATCCCAGCGGCGCTGGACGGCAGGGTGAAGCTCGCCAAAGACGCCCAATTGGGAACCATTCACCACAATGGAAGCACATTTTCCCGGGTGGAAGCGCGCATCCACTGCCAGTTCATATACTGCACCAGAAATATGCAATCCTGCAAGCATGGCTTCCACAATCCCTTTCAGATCATAAAAATCCAGCCGGGTGGGGGATGCTCCATCCCAGGCTGGCAGATCGCGCTGCCCTGCCATGAAAATGGCAAGCCGGGTCGGCTCTGCCGGTAAATCTCCTTCAGGCTGGGGAATGAAAACCGGACCAATTTCAAACAAGGCAAGCCGCTCCCGCAGGCGGATATTGCGCTCCGCCACCTCCAGCAGGGCAGCCAGCAGGCTCCGCCGCATCACGCGCCGGTCGGGAGCAATTGGGTTTTGCAAAGCCATGTACTCCCCATCCAATGGTGCAAGCCGTTCTTCCCGTTCAGGCGCAGTCAGGCGGTAGGTGATCACTTCCTGCAAACCCAATCTTGCCAGAATGTCCCGCAGTTTTTCCTCGCGCTCCAATGCAGCATTGCCGCGCTGCGGCGGCAGGGAGGAGGAAAGCCGGGTTGCAGGAATTTGGTCATACCCAACCATCCGGGCGATTTCCTCAATAATGTCTGCCTTGCCGGTAACACCCGTACCAATATCCAACCGGTGGGGCGGAGTTTGCACCAGCAGCCTGTTGCCATCCATCCGGCAGGTGAATTCAAGCCGTTTCAGCAGTTCCGCCGCCAGGTTTAAGTCCAGGTCAATACCCAGCAAGCGGTGGATATCTTCCACCGTGATTTCCACAACTGGATCAACGGCAGGCAGGGGATAGGCATCCACCAACCCGGCAGCAATCGACCCACCACTCCATCCGGCAATTCGATCCATCCCCAGTTCCACACCCCACTGGGAAAGTGACGGGTGAACTCCCCGCGAGAACCGATAGGCAGCTTCAGAACTGAGACGCTGGGCACTGATGGTACGGCGGATGTTAATAAAGTTCCAGCATGCGCCCTCCAGCAGAACGGTCCGGGTCTGATCAGTCACTTCACTTTCAAGACCACCCATCACACCTGCCAGGGAAAGTGCACCAGCGGTATCCGTTACCAGGATGGTGTACGGGTCCAGTTGCCGTTCCACGTTATCCAGGGTGGTTAGTTTTTCTCCCGGGGCAGCCGGTCGGGTGATAATGGCGGGAGCCTTGCCCCCCGCCCGCTCCACCAGGACATCATAATCAAAGGCATGCAGCGGCTGACCGATTTCCAACATCACATAATTGGTTGCGTCCACAATGCTGTTGATGGGGCGCATCCCGGCAAGTTTCAAACGGCGCTGCACCCAATCCGGGCTTGGCATGGGGCGGACATCCCGCACCAACCCCAGCACAAAGCGGGGATTCAAATTGGGATCCGTGATTTCGATGGCAACCTGCCCCTCCAATGGCGCACCGGTAACCGGGAGGGAGTGCACAGGTTTGCGCAAAGGCTTGCCCAATGCTGCCGCAATTTCCCGCGCCACGCCCAACATGCAGGCGTTGCGAATCATATTGGGCAGGATGGATACTTCATAAACTGCATCTCCCAGGTAATCCACCAGGGGGGTTCCGGTGGGAGCATCCGGTGGCAGGAGCATGATTCCTTCATGTTCCTCCGAGATGCCAAGTTCTTTCTCGGAACAAACCATCGAGAACGATTCCACCCCGCGGATCTTGGCGCGCTTCAGGGTGGTCAACACCAATCCTTCCGCATGTCCGTCGTAAATCCGGGTACCCTCCCGGGCATAAGCAACCTTTAAAGGCTGGGGCAGTGGTCCCCTTCCCTTGTACTCAAACAGGTTCGGGGCACCAGTCAGTACAACATATTCATCCACCCCGTCCTTCAAACGGCAGAGAACCAGCCGGTCGGCATTGGGATGCGGCATCACCTCATCAATTTGAGCAACCACAATCTTATCCGGAGCCCACGCCAGCCCGTTGAACTTGAATTCCTGGTGACCGTCGCTCTTCATGCCGGTGACAGAATCATCAGGATAGGGCAAGCCAATCGAGTGAACCTCTTCCACCTCCAACCCAATGCGCGTTAGCAGGCGTGCCAACTCCTCCAGGGAGAGGTCAATATCCACATAATCTTTCAGCCAGGAAAGGACGACTTTCATTCTCAACCTCCTTAGAATTGTTCTAGGAATCGGACATCGTCCGACCAGAAGTAGCGGATATCATCAATCCGGTGGCGCAGCATCGTAATCCGTTCCGGACCCATGCCTGCTGCAAACCCGGTAAATTCGCGCGGGTCGTAGCCGCCATTTTCTAGCACCTTTGGATGCACCATGCCGCATCCCAGGATCTCCAGCCAGCCGGAGGATTTGCACACCTGGCATCCCTTTCCACCACAGACAAAACATTCCACGTCCATTTCGGCACTTGGCTCGGTGAAGGGGAAATAGGATGGGCGCAGCCGGGTGCGGACATTTTGCCCAAACATCCGGCGGGCAAAATCCGTTAACGTCCCCTTTAAGTCGCCAAAGGTTATGCCTTTGCCCACCGCCAGCAGTTCCACCTGGTTGAATTGAATTTCGCTGCGGGCGCTGACCTGTTCATACCGGTAACACATACCCGGCAAGATCACCCGGATGGGATCGGGGGCATACTCCCGCATGGCGCGGATCTGCCCCGGCGAAGTATGTGTGCGCAAGACCATACCAGGGGTGGTCATGTAATAGGTATCCCACATATCGCGGGCGGGATGATGGGGAGGGATGTTTAATAAGGTAAAGTTGTAATCATCCGTTTCCACGTCCCGGGCACGGTACACCTGGAAGCCCATCTCACCCATCACGCGGTAGATTTCCCGCAATGTCTGGGTAATGGGATGCAGCCGCCCCAGGGTCTGTGGTCTTCCCGGTAAGGTGACATCAAGGGTTTCAGCAGCCAGTTTTTGCGCCAGTTCCGCCTGCCGGACGCGCTCCGCCTGTTCCGCCAGGGCAGCTTCCAATGCCAGTTTCACCTGGTTGGCGCGCTGCCCCACCAGCGGGCGCAGTTCCTTGGGGAACTGTCCCATCTGGCTGAAAACCGTCATGACCGATGACGTCCGTCCCAGATGGGCAGAGCGCCAAGCTGTGATTCCTGCCTCATCCACGGCTGTTTCCAGTACAGCCAGCGCATCCTGCTGGATTTGTTCCAGTTGATTGAGAATGGGGTGTTGTTCTTCGCTCATTCTTCCTCCAATTGCCTGTCAAAATAAAAAAATCCCGTCCTGCAAGGGACGGGGCAAACCCGCGGTACCACCCAAATTGGCTGCATTCCGAACAGCCCGCTCAATCCAACGGCAGATCAGCATCCTCTGCGATTGGTCTGCCCGGTAACGCTGGCATTGCGGCTCAGACTACTTGCCCCTGCGGGGTTCCCCTGAGCGGCTCGGGAGGGAACTTCCACCAGTTTTCCCCGGGTCCGGGTCTCAGTCCATGCCCGGATTTCCCTGTCGGCTTCCACCGGTGTACTTTTCTCCGTCACTGCCGTTGTGGTTATTGATGCAATTATCCCCCCAACCAGCCCGAAAGTCAAGAGACAAAACCGGATGACTGTGGTAGGATTGAAACCATGCTGGAGATTAAAAATATCCACAAAACATACGAAGGCAAACCGCTTTTACAGGGTGTGTCCTTTACGGTCCAGGCGGGGGAAACCGTCTGCCTGCTGGGGGCTTCCGGCAGCGGAAAAAGCACCCTCCTGCGCATTATTACCGGGCTGGAAGAAGCAGACAGCGGCGAGGTATTCTGGGAGGGTAAAACCCTGCAGGGTGTTCCCGTCCACCTGCGGCGTTTCGGCTTGATGTTCCAGGATTATGCGCTCTTTCCGCATAAAAATGTGGCGGAAAATGTTGCCTTTGGACTGCGAATGCAGGGACTGCCAAAAGCGGAAATCCAGGAAAGAGTGTCGGAAGCCCTGGAGCGGGTGAACTTGGGGGCGTTTGCCCGCCGCCGGGTCACAGAACTGTCCGGCGGAGAGCAGCAGCGGGTTGCCCTTGCCCGGGCGCTGGCGCCCCGCCCGCGCCTGTTGATGCTGGACGAACCACTTGGTGCATTGGACAGGGCTTTGCGGGAGGAATTAAGCACCGAACTACGCCAGCTCCTGCACCAGACGGGTATTCCGGCAATCTATGTCACCCACGACCAGGAGGAGGCTTTTACATTGGCTGACCGGATTGTCCTGCTTCACGCCGGCAAGGTCGAGCAGGATGGTCCCCCGGTGGAGGTCTACGCCCACCCCAATACCGCCTGGGCAGCTGGATTCCTGGGATTAACCAACCTTTTGCCGGGGAAAGTGGTCTGCACCTCTCCGTTGCAGGTGGAGACCCGGGCAGGTGTTTTTACTCCGATGGATGATCCATCCTCCCAATGGAGCGATGGGCAACCTGTCACCCTGCTGGTGCGCCCGGGAGCCATCCGCTGGGATGCGGGTGACACCAACCTGCTGCATGGACAGGTAAGCGACTGGGTCTTCCGGGGCGAATTTCACCGCCTGGAATTTCACCTGGACTCTGGATTGACATTCCAGTTCCAGAGCACCAACCTGCCACCCGGGGGAAAATTGCAAACCGGCACCCCACTGACCATCCGGCTTGCGGCGGAAGGCATCCTTTGCCTGCCGGATGGGGAGCAAGCCAACCATGGATGACGTGATTATCATCAAGCAAAATGAAGCCGGTCTGGAAAAATGGCGTTATTCCGGCAGGACACTCCAGCGGACGGACAACGCCATCCTGCTGGAAGCGCATTTCACCCGCCCGGACCTGCCGTTCCATGAGATTGTACTGGCAAACGGTGACCGCTTTGTGGAAGCATACTATGCAGACCGCTGGTACAACATCTTTGAAATTCACAGCCGGGTGGATGATGCATTAAAAGGCTGGTATTGTAATGTCACACTTCCAGCGCGGATTGACGATGGGGTGATTTCCTACATGGACCTGGCGCTGGATTTGCTGGTGTACCCGGACGGTCGGCAGTTTGTCCTGGATGAGGACGAATTTCTGGCGCTGCACCTGACCGATTGGCAGGTGGAAGGCGCCCGCAAAGCACTGGCGGAACTCCAGCAAGTGTTTCGCACCCCCATGCCCTTCCTGCTGATAAACAGATGGTTGTCTTTGAAGGATGGATCAGGGATACAGGGTCACCGGCTGCGATGACAGGACCACCGTTCCGGGGATTCGCCCATCGCTTTCCTGCCGGAGCGTGAGCAAGACCGGAGTCCGGCTGGAGACGGTATAGGGAACTGCCGCCGAAAATTCGGCATGTGTACTGCCGGGCAGCGGCTCCGCCAGGGGAATCGCAGTAGACCCAACCACGTTGCCGCTCGCATCCACCAGTTCCAGGAGCAGCGGATTGGCATTGACCCCCCTTGCCATCCCGGTTACCGTGACAAATCCACCGCGAAATTCCTGGTAGGGGTAGGGCAGCCGCAGGATGAGAGGTTCCAGCAGGTCTCCCGCCGCGTAAATATCATCCTTGCCAATTCGAATCAGGATCAGGTCCTGGGAGGTCAAGCCGGTGGTCCTGCCCGCAGAATCAATCGAATAAATCACCAGGCGGGCAAGTTCCGCCGCACCTGTAACGGTGAAAGTCACTTCCGGCTGGATCAACACAGAAAAACCGGGTTCCACATAAAACTGCAACGCCTGGCGGGAAAGGTAGGAACCATCCTCGCCAATTAAATCCACATACACCCGCCCATCTGCACCGGGAATGACGCTGCCGTACACCTGCAGCGGAGAAGTCACGCGGGATAGCTGCCCGGGGCGCGTGATGCGAAAACCTGCCAGGGGAACCGATGAGGTTGCCAGCGGAGTGGGGATGCGGGTTGGAATGGTGGTAATTGTGGGTCCGGCGGCAGCCGTGGTGGTACTTTGAGCCGTTGGTGTCACCCCGACAGCAGAGGATTCCGTCCTGGTTGGGGCAGATGTGAATGTTGAAGACGGACTCGCAACCGGGGTGGGATTGCCAGCCGGTATAGCGGTATCTTCTGTTGCGGGTTGTTCAGCAGGGGTGGAAATAATGACGGCAACAGTTGGTTCCAGCCCGGTGCGTTGGGCTGCGGGCGTGAGAAGAGAGGATGCCGGAACCCCCTGGAACTGGCAGCCGGACAGGCTGGCGCTCAACACCCCCACCAGCGCCAGGATAACCCAGCTGGACACACGGGAAAAGGACTTCATGCCAAGTCCGTTGGAGGTTGAGAGGGCGCAAGCCGCTCGATGAGGGCTTCCAGTTCCTCAAACCGGATGGGCTTCAGGAGATATTCAACCGCCCCGGCTGCCAGGGCACGCTCCCGCAAGGTCCGGTCGGCATAAGCAGACAGCATAACCACCGGGATGGAGCCCGACATCGGGTTCTCCTTCACCCTGCCAATCCATTCCATGCCGTCCATTTCAAACATCCGGCAGTCCACGATCACCAGGTCGGGTTGTTCCACCACGACCCGTTCCAGGGCGCGATCCGGCGATACGTCTGATGAGGCAATATGACCCATCTGACGGCAGACCTCCTCCATCAACTGGAGGGTGAGGGGATCATCGTCAAGAAAAAAAACTCGCGCCATGGCAGGGAGATGGACAGGGGTTGGAAACTCTCCCAACCCCTGTCATGGTTATCCTGTTAGAAACCGTAAATGTAGCTGTACTTGGACTTGAGATACCGGACGTAAGGATTCGGGTCAATCCCGGTGCCGGTGATCTGGCGGACCAGGTCCTGGGGCTCAAACTTGGATCCGTGCCGGTGCACCTTATCACGCAGCCAGCCAAGCAATGCAGAGAATTCGCCGCGGGCAATCTGCTCATCCAAATCCGGGATGTCCTTGTGGATGCACTCCCAAAGCTGAACGGAAACCAGGTTGCCAAGGGCATAGGTGGGGAAGTAACCGATCATTCCACCAGACCAGTGAACATCCTGCAGAACGCCGACCGAATCCTTGGGCGGAACAATGCCCAGGTATTCCTTCATGCGGGTGTTCCAGGCGTCGGGCAGGTCCTTCACTTCCAGGCTGCCTTCCATCAAGGCGATTTCCAGTTCCAGCCGCAGCATGATATGCAGATTGTACGTGGCTTCGTCCGCCTCCACGCGGATCAGGGAAGGTTCAACCTTGTTGATGCCCCGGTAGAAGGTCTGCAAATCCACACCTTCCAGCTGAGCCGGGAAGCGTTCCTTAAATAGCGGGAAGAAGAACGTCCAGAAGGGCAGCGACCGCCCCACCAGGTTTTCCCACATGCGGGATTGGGACTCGTGGATCGCCATCGAAGCGCCATCCGCCAGGGGCAGACCAGCAAGGATGGGATCAATGCCCTGCTCATAGAGGGCATGACCGCATTCGTGCATGGTGCTGAAGAGCGCAGAAGCACTCCGCTCCGGGTCAAACCGGGTGGTGATGCGCACATCGCCAATGCCAAAGGACGTGGTGAAGGGATGGGCGGATTTATCTTGACGCCCGCGGTTCCAGTCATACCCAAAACGGGTGATCACATCCACGCCAAAATCCCACTGCCCCTGTTCGGGATAGGTGCGGTGCAGGAAGGCATCGTCCACCTGCGGGCGGGCTGTGATTGCCTGGATGATTTCCACCTGCTGGGGACGCAGCGCGCCAAAGATCGCCTGTACATCCCCTGTTTTGAGACCCGGCTCAAAATCATCCAATAGCGGGTCATAGACATGGTCATAGGGCGCAAAGAAGCTGGCGTACTGGCGGCGGAGTTCCACAATCCGTTCCAGGTAGGGACGGAAGGCGGCAAAATCCGAGGCTGCCCGGGCGCGCGCCCAGGTTTCCTGCGCCAGGGTGGTTACCTGGGCAAATTCTGCCACGTGTTCGGTGGGAACGCGGGTGTTCTTTTTGTAATTCTTGTCCAGCATGCGAACCAGGCAGGCATCATCCGAGTCGGGATCCATCGAAGCCACAATGGGCTTGCAATCCTCAATCAATTGACCCATCTCCGGGCTGGTGAACATGCGGTGGGTCAGGCTGCCCAATACCGCCAGCTGGTTGCCGCGGTCTTCCGCCCCGCCGGACGGCATGTAGGTTTGCTGATCCCAACCCAGCACGGCAGCTGCACGTCCCAGGTAGGTAATCTCTCGAACTTTTTCTTTCAGTTGATCCAGTTTTTCCATTTGTCTTGTCTTTCCAACCAAGAAGGATCAGCAGCGTGAGTATTTACCGCTGCTGTTTTGAACAAAAACCGCCAGCTATGCAACCCGCCAGCGCAGGGCATCGCCGCGCAGTGCTGCCAGGACTTCACTGGCGATATCCTGCGCCGCACGTTCCTGGGCTTCCACCGTCTGGGCGCCGACATGGGGGGTGCAAACCACGCGGGGATGCGCCACCAGCGGGATGAGCCCGGGCGGTTCCGCCATAAAGACATCCAGACCAGCAGCCGCCACCTTGCCGGATTCCAGGGCGGCAAGCAGGGCGGCTTCATCAATCACACCACCGCGCGCCGCGCAGACAAGCCGGACGCCGTCCTTCATCTTCGCAAAGGCATCCGCGTTCAGCAGGCTCCGGCTTTCGCTGGTGAGCGGAATATGCAGGGTAATCATGTCAGCTCGGGCATACAGTTCGTCCAGGGAAACGGGTTCGCCGCCGCGACGGCGGATTTCGTCTGCCGGAATCAACGGGTCATATCCCAGGATTTTCATGCCAAAGGCGGAGGCGCGGGTGCCCACGCTGGCGCCGATTCGTCCGAAACCGATCACACCCAGGGTTTTGCCGTACAGTTCCACGCCTTCCAGTTCCTTCTTGATCCACTGACCGGCTTTCATGGTGGCGTCGGCACGGGGAATTTCCCTCGAAACCGCCAGCATCAAGCCCAGGGTTAGTTCCGCCACGGCAACCGTGGTCGCAATCGGCGAATTGACCACAATGACGTTGTGGGCGCGGGCAGCGTTCAGGTCAATGTTATCCACACCCACCCCGGCGCGACCCACCACCTTCAGGCGGTCTCCGGCGGCTTCAAATACTGCCGGAACAACCTTGGTGCGCCCACGGACAATCAGGGCATCGTATTCCTTTGCCACCACCAGCAATTCCTCTGCTGTAATTTTTGGCTGGTTGACGACTTCCGCAGCCTGGCGAAGCAGTTCCTGCCCATTTTGTTCCAGACCATCGGTCAGCAAAATTTTCCAAGCGCTCATACCACATTCTCCTTTTTAAGTTATGGTGATCATTCTACGGACTGCGTCCGATGATGATTGTACCTTAATTGGCGATGGTTTGCTGCTGCTGCTTTTCCATGTTTGGTGGTGACAAAGTACCCATCTTTGCCCATCACTGGGATATCATCGGTAGTGAGGAAAATTCGGGAAACGGTTTTCCCAAATCACCATGTTGTCTAGTAAAATTTAAAAATATTGAAACATTATGAAAAATAGTCATGTCGAAATGATGAAATTTTTACGAATTCATCATTTCTCCAACCCTCCAACCAATCCACAAGGAGTAACCCGAGATGAAGCAAGCCTCTTTTTCCCTGCGCACCGTATTAATCATTGTTGCGCTGCTTGTGCTTCTTCCAACTGCCGTTGTCCTGGCGCAGGAGATCATTACCTCGGCGGAACCCGGTTATGTGAACCCCCCGGACGCGTTTGCCTCCCAGATAATTGGCGACGATCCCGATGAGGATGGCTATGTTGGACCGGTGGTTGAAAGCGATGGGGCAGCCATTCCATTCAGCGGTGAGGGCGAACCGCTGGACCCGGCGCTCTTCAATCCTTCGGGGGAACTGCAGCCCGATGACAACGGTTACACCGGGGCAGGCACCGAAGCCGCCATCGACGGCTGGTCAAATTTTTATTATATCTATGTTGCCGGTTCTGCTTTGCGACCCCGCAGCAGTTCGGCGGAATGGTATTCCAGCAGTGATGGGGGCTGCATGTACACCAATGCTTATGTCTGGAGCAATATGGATATCCAGCTGCCGGATGATGCCAGGGTTGATTACCTGCGTCTTTTTTATTATGATACCAACGCAGGCAATAGTGTCGCTTGGATTACTTCTTATGACGGAGCGGGGGGGTACGATGATATGGTATCTGTAGCATCCACATCCGACACCGGGTATGGAACCACTCTCAGTGATTATCTTGGAGAAGTGGTGGATACTACAGGCAAGTCTTACCTGTTGAATTGGAATCCCATGAACGCAATTGACGGAACCCTGCGGGTTTGCGGTTTGCGCGTTGCCTACCGCCTGCCAACCCCCTAAGCCCAGCAACCGTCAGGAGAGAACCATGAACACAAAATTACTTCCCAGGGTTTTGGGGATCCTGCTTGTCCTGGCACTGCTGCTCCCCCTGGCGGGCAGCAGCCCGGCACAGGGTGCCGGTTCCACTCCAACAGGCAAAGCCTCCCGTTCCGCGGAAATCCAGGTCACTCCGGGGCAGTGGTATCACCTGAACGTTGCCGGAACCGCTTTGCGCCCCCGCAGCAGCTCCACCGGCTGGGCTGCCAACGAGGCGAACGGCGGTTGTATTTACGCAACGAATGGATCAGATGTATTCAACGTGGACATCCAGCTTCCCGAACAAGCCCAGATTCGCTACCTGCGGATTTACTTTGATGATACTTCATCCAGTCATGACAGCTACGCCTGGGTAACCGCTTATGATGGAGGGGGCAGGCCGCCTGATGACCTGCTTTTTGTCAGCTCCACTGGAAACGCGGGGTATGGCACCAACCTGAGCGCTTTGACCCCGGTGATGGTGGATAACTTCAGCCGTTCCATGGTGTTAAACTGGAGACCCAATGAAACCGGAAACACCATGCAGCTGTGCGGGTTGCGCATCGCCTACCGGATGCCGGACTACCCAATATATCTGCCAGCGGTTCTGAAATAGCGTGATTTTCTAATGATAAAATCCGCCGGGCGAAAAACCCGGCGGATTGATTTTATTCATAGCGCAGTGCTTCCACCGGCTCCAGGCTGGCAGCCCGGTTTGCGGGGTACAGTCCAAAGAACAGCCCCACCGCTGTGGAAAAGACCGTTGCCAGCAGGATGGCATCCAGCCCAATGGAGGGAGTGAAGGGCGTGTTGGAAGCCGCCGCCACCCGACCAACGATAAACGCAATCAGCCAGCCCAAGCCAATCCCAAGCAGCCCGCCAATCAGGCTAAGGAGGGAAGATTCCGTCAGAAACTGGATCAGGATATCCTTCCGCCGGGCGCCCAATGCCTTGCGCAAGCCAATCTCGCGCGTCCGCTCCGTCACCGAAACAAGCATGATGTTCATGATGCCGATTCCACCCACCAACAGGGAGATGGCGGCAATCCCGCCCAGGAAAATCGTCAACACGCCAGTGATGGTCTGGGCGGTGGCGACGAAATCATCCTGCGAGAAGATTGTAAAGTCATCGGCGCCCAGTTCGGTGCGGTGCCGGGTGCGCAGGATTTGCGCAACCTCCTCGCGCGCCTGGTTCACCAGCGATGGGTCGGCAACCTGCACAAAGATCAGGTCCACCCGGTCCCGGCTGCGGCGGATGAGCCGCGCCTGGGCGGTATCAAACGGGACCAGGATCACATCATCCTGGCTGCCAAACGACCCGCCACCCTTGGATTCCAGCACCCCAATCACCCGGAACGGCTGCCCGTTGATACGGATGGTTTCCCCCGTCACGCCATCCGTGCGACCAAAGAGCTTTTGGGCTGTATCGGGTCCCAGCAGCGCAACAGATGCCTGCCCCAGCAGATGCTCGGTGTTAATGAACTCCCCCTCCACGACCGCATAATTCCGCACAGGCGCATAATCAGGCGTGACGCCGTAGATGGATACACCGGTACGTTCCGAGCCAAATGTCACCTCGGCGTTTCCCTGCAGAACCGGGGCAACCGCCGCCACGGAGGGCGCCTGGAATGGATCTGCGATGGCATTGGCATCGTTCCGGGTCAGCGGCTGTTCGTTGCGCACGTCCTCCTGCATGTTCCCGGAAAACACAAACAGCAGGTTGCTGCCAATCCCGCTGATGGAGCCGGTAATCGTATCCTGGGCGCCCTGCCCAACCCCCAGCATGGCAATGACCGCACCTACTCCAATAACAATCCCAAGGATGGTGAGCCCGGAGCGGAGTTTGTTCGAAGCGAGGCTTTCCAGTGCCTCCAGGATGGCTTGACCCAGGTTCATCTCATCCCTCCACAATCAATCCATCCGCCAGGCGGATAATCCGTTGTGCCTGCTGCCCAATGCCCATGTCATGGGTTACGATGATCAGGGTGGTGCCCAGGTCGCGGTTGAGTGTGAGCAGCAAATCCATGATTTCCTTGCCGGATTTCGAATCCAGGTTGCCGGTTGGTTCATCCGCCATCAAAATGGCAGGGTTGTTCACCAGGGCGCGGGCAATTGCCACCCGCTGCTGCTGACCGCCAGACAGTTCGGTGGGTCGGTGACGGATGCGGTCAGAAAGCCCCACTGCATCCAGCGCTCTGGATGCCCGGGCAATCCTTTCCTTGACTGGCACACCGGCATACCGCAGCGGCAGTTCCACGTTGGAAAGTGCCGTGGTGCGGGACAGCAGGTTGAAACTTTGAAACACAAACCCCACCTTGCGGTTGCGGATATCCGCCAGTTGATCATCCCGCAGCCTGGAAACCAGTTCCCCGTCCAGGATGTAGTCACCGCTGGTGGGATGGTCAAGGCAGCCCAGGATGTTCATGAGGGTGGATTTGCCCGAACCGGAAGGACCCATGATGGCAACCACCTCACCGCGCGCAATTTGCAGGTCCACACCAGCAAGCGCATGCACCTCCACCGTTCCCATCTGGTAGGTCTTGGTAATTTGTTTTCCTTCAATGACGTGGTCAACTGTCATGGATTACCTCATAAATGGCGGACCGCCGGTCAAAAGTTCAGACGGGGGATTCAGAATAACAGCGTCGCCTTCCTTAACTTCTCCCGGCAGAAGCTGGCTGACCAGGTCGGATGTTGCGCCAATTTGAATTTCCACCGGCGTGGGAACGCCGTTTTGGAACAGGTACACCACCCGCTTGCCCTCCCGCAGCCGGACCGCCCGGTTGGGCACCAACAGGACATCATCCAGTTGTTCCACCACGATGCTGACCGCTGCCGTCATACCGGGGCGGACGCTTTCATCGGGGGTTTCCAGTTCCAGGGTGACCGTGAAATTCACCAC
>Ga0116191_1001562_pt1 | contig 18425 bp, 17 predicted proteins | sample AD_UKC111_MetaG_FD_89897 | JGI IMG/M metagenome (GOLD analysis project Ga0116191, IMG submission 89897) | Active sludge microbial communities of municipal wastewater-treating anaerobic digesters from Hong Kong - AD_UKC111_MetaG | ecosystem: Engineered > Bioreactor > Anaerobic > Digestate...
TCATACCGCCCCGGGAGGTCAGGATCCCCTGAGCGTTCAGGATGCCGTGAATATCATCGGGTGTTGTCTCGGTACGCACCAGAATCAGTTTCTTGCCTTCCTGGCCGAGTCTTTCCGCCAGGTCGGCGTCAAATACCACCTTGCCGGAAGCAGCGCCGGGCGACGCCGGCAGCCCCCTGGCGATTATGTCAAGCTTAGCGTCCGGGTCGATGCGGCGGTGCAGCAGGTGGTCAAGCTGGCCGGGCTCGACTCTGAGCACAGCTTCTTCCTTGGTAATCAGCCCTTCGTTGACCATGTCCACGGCAACCTTGATTGCCGCCTGGACACCCCGCTTGCCGTTGCGGGTCTGCAACATCCACAATTTACCCCGCTCGATAGTGAACTCAATGTCCTGCATATCCCTGTAATGCTTTTCCAACTGGCCGCACAGTTCTTTAAACTGCTTAAAGATCTCGGGCATTTCCCGGGCCAGGGAGGCGATCGGCTGCGGTGTGCGTATGCCTGCCACCACATCTTCTCCCTGGGCGTTGATCAGGTACTCGCCGTAAAGCTCCTTCTCACCGGTGGACGGGTTGCGGGTGAAGGCCACGCCGGTGCCGCTGTTGTCGCCCATATTCCCAAAAACCATGGCCTGGATGTTTACCGCCGTGCCCAGGTCGTCGGGGATTTTGTTGATCCTGCGGTAGACGGCGGCGCGGTCATTGTTCCAGGAATTAAAGACGGCGTAAATGGCCATAAACAGCTGCTCCAGGGGGTCCTGCGGGAAAGTCTTGCCTGTCTCCCTCCGGATCATTTTTTTATAGTCAGCAATCACTTCCCGCCACTCCGCGGCGGAAAGCTGGTTGTCATAGCGCACCTGCGCCTTTTCTTTCTGGCGGTCCAGCACTCTTTCAAACTTGCTGTGCTCCACACCCATGACCACATCGCCGAACATGTTGATGAAGCGGCGGTAGCAGTCCAGGGCGAAGCGCTCGTTGCCGCTTTCGCTGATCAGGGCCTCTACGGTCTGGTCGTTTAAGCCGAGGTTCAGCACCGTGTCCATCATACCGGGCATGGACACCGGCGCGCCGGAGCGCACCGACACCAGCAGCGGGCTGGTTTGGGCGCCGAATTTGCGGCCCAGCTTGTTTTCCAGAACAGCGATTTTCTCCCTGACCTGGTCCTCCATACCTTCCGGGAACTTCTGCCCCGCGGCGGTAAAATCCTTGCATGCTTCTGTGGTAATAATAACACCGGGAGGTACAGGCAGGCCGATTTTGGTCATCTCGGCCAGGTTGGCTCCTTTACCTCCCAGCAGGTCTCTCATCTTGGCGTTTCCCTCTTCAAAGAGGTAGACGTACTTCTTACCTGCCATGCCGTTCCCCCCTATAATAAATTTCCATGATCCTGGTGGCGGTTTCCTCAAGAGCCTTGTTGGTGACGTCAATAATGGTGCAGCCGGCTTTTTTCATCACGCCTTCCGCGTATTCAAGCTCTTTTAAGATACGCTCCATGCTGGCATAATCGGCGTTGGAAGTAAGCCCGAGGGTGTTCAGCCTTTCCCGCCGGATCTCATGCAGGTGCTTGGCCTGGATGGTCAGGCCGATCAGCTTGTGGGTAGGCAGGCTGAAAATCTCTTCAGGCGGCGCCACCTCCGGCACCAGCGGCACGTTGGCGGCCTTGATCTGCTTGTGCGCCAGGTACATGCAGGCGGGTGTTTTCGAGGTGCGGGACACGCCAATCACCACCAGGTCGGCCCGGACGATGCCCCTGGGGTTTTTCCCGTCGTCATATTTTACGGCGAACTCTATGGCTTCCACTTTTCTAAAGTATTCGTCGTCCATTCTGCGCACGAGACCCGGCTCTAATTTCGGCCGGCGGTGGATCACCCCCGCCAGAGCGTCAAGCATCGGGGTCATAATGTCCACGGTGGGAATACCGTATTTGACCGCCTCTTCCACCAGTTTTTCCCGCAGCTCTGGAATCACCAGGGTATAGGCAATAATGCTGTTGGCAGCGCTTGCCTCCTCCACGATTTCAGGTATCTCGTTGATATCGTTGACATAAGGCACCCGCCGGATGTCCACCCCGCCGTGATTAAACTGGCTGGCGGCGGCCCTGGCCACCAGTTCCGCTGTTTCACCCACGGAGTCGGATACAATGTAGATAACTGGTTTGTGATCAGTAATAATGGCTGATACCCCCTTAATATCCTTCTCCCAGTTCGACAAAAAGCCGGGTGATATTGGTTTTGCTAAGTCGGCCGATTACTTCCAGCCCTTCACTGCCGTCTTCCAGAGGCACTTTGCGCACCACCGGCAGGGCGTCGACTTCGTGCTCAATGATTTTTTTGGCGGCCAGCCAGACAGTCTCCTCCGGTGTGGTGTGCACCACATTGGGCATGCGGGTCATCACCACTTTTACCGGCAGGTTGTGAATATCATGGCTGCCCAGCGTTGTTTTCAACAAATCCTTGCGGGAAAGGACACCTTCCAGCAGGCCCCCTTCCCTGACCACAAAGAGGGTGCCCACATCCTCGATAAACATGGTTACCACAGCGTCATAGACGAAGCTCTTTTCATTCACAACTATCGGCACCGACTTGACACTGTCCACCAGGACGCTGTTCAGTTTTTCCGCCACTACCCTGTACCTGGACTTGCCGCTGTGGAAATAACCCACCCTGGGGCGGGCGTCCAACAGGCCGGACATGGTCAGGATGGCTAAATCCGGCCTCAATGTGGCTCTGGTCAGTGATAACATCTCCGCAATCCGCTCACCGGTGATAGGGCCGTAATTGTTGACAATCTCCAGAATACTTTCCTGCCGCTTGCTAAGTTTCAAATCTATCGCCCCTTAAAGAGCATATGTGACATACTATTTAGCTTCAACAATATATAATATATATTATATTTATGATAATTTCCATACTTTTTTTCCATATTCTTTTTAGCATTTATCCTAATATATGCCAAATTGTGGCATTTGGGGAATGGCGCCGGTTTATTGATTTTCTACCACTACCCTGGTTAAATCAGCTGTTTGCTTCACCATAGCCGCTAAATTGGCCAATAGGGACAGGCGGTTTTCACGGATTTCTTTCTGATCCACCATAACCATGACTGAGTTAAAAAACTTGTCCAGCGGCTCGCGCAGTGTTGCAATGGCCGCCAGCAGGCTGTGGTAGTCCTGCTTTTGCAGGTACGCTTCCGACTTGGCCTTGACCCCAGAAAGACAATGGTAAAGCTCTTTTTCCGCGGGATCTTCCAGCAGGGACGGCTCGACCCTGCCGGGCGGAGTGTTCTTGGACAGGTTATTAGCCCGGTTGAAAGCAGTGATCAGGTTGTTAAAGTCGGGGTCCTGGCGGAAACCGGCCAGCGCGCCCGCCCGCAGCAGGACATCCCGGAAATCGTCGTAGCCGGAAGCCAGTACCGCTTCCACGGTGTCATATGAGTAGCCGCGGTCGGATAAAATACCTTTAAGCCGCTGTTTAAAGAACTCAGCGACGTCCTCTTTGACTTTCGCCAGGCTGTGTTTAAACTGCACTTTGCCCTCATAGCCCTTATAGGCCGCCTCAACCAGCTGCTCCAGGGAAATGGTGAAATCCCCTTCCAGGATGATGTGGCTTATGCCCAGAGCCTGGCGCCGCAAGGCGTAGGGGTCCTGCGAGCCGGTGGGCTGGATGCCGATGCCGAAACACCCCGTAATAGTGTCAATCTTATCGGCAATACTGAGGATTTTACCCGGCAGGGTGGCGGGGAGGCTGTCCCCGGCGAAACGCGGCAGGTAATGCTCGAAGATGGCGTCGGCGACAGCCGCGCCTTCCCCGGAGCGCCCGGCGTATTCTCTGCCCATGATGCCCTGCAGCTCAGGAAACTCATAAACTATGTTTGTCACCAGGTCGGCTTTAACCAGGTAGGCGGCCCTTAAGGCAGTCTTCCGGTCCTGCTCGCCGGCGCCTATGAGGCCCGACAGGTAAGCCGCCAGGGCGCCGATGCGCCCGGTCTTGTCGTAAACTGAGCCCAGGCTTTCCTGGAAGACGATCTTTTTGAGCGCCGGCGTCTTTTCAGCCAGGGGTGTTTTCAAATCCTCCCGGAAGAAAAAGTCGGCGTCGGCCAGCCGCGCCCGCAGCACCTTTTCGTTGCCCTCCCTGACTATGTCCAGGTGATCGGCGGCGCCGTTTTTAACAGCGATAAATTTGGCCATAAGCGAGCCGTCCTGGCTGACTACGGGGAAGTAACGCTGGTGCTCGCGCATTGGTGTGACCAGCACCTCTTTGGGCAGCTTCAAGTAATCCGCGCTGAAATTGCCGATCAGGGCGGTGGGGTATTCGACCAGGTTGTTGACTTCACTGAGCAGGTCCTCATTCTCTTCCACCAGGCCGCCTTCGCCGGCGGCAACTTCCCGCACCTGCCGCCAGATCTCCTCTTTGCGCCGTTCAGTGTCGACTATGACATAATTATTCTTCATCTGATCGATGTATTCTGACGGGGAGGCTAAATTTACCGGTTTTTTGCTCAGGAAACGGTGGCCATAGGTGGTCCGCCCGGAGGCAAGCCCCGCGAACTCAAATTCCACTATATCCTGGCCGAAGAGGCAGACGATCCACCTGATCGGGCGGGCGAAACGGACCTCCAGGTCTCCCCAGCGCATGGGCTTGGGAAAACGCAGGCCTTCAATCAAGCCGGTCGCGATGGACGGAAGAACTTCCAGCGCCGGGCGGCCGGCTTCCCGTTTCAGGGCGAAAACATATTCCACGTGGCCCACCGCTTTTTTAATCAGGTCGTCCACCTTGACGCCCTGGCCGGCGGCAAAGCCTTCCGCCGCCCTGGTCGGCGCACCGTCCTTGAAAGCTACTTTGACAGCGGGGCCCTTGACCTCGGTTTCCAGCGACTGCTGGAAGTCCGCCAGGCCGGCGACGTACAGGGTCAGACGGCGCGGGGTCCCGTATGTATTGATCTGGCCGTAAGACAGCCTGTTGCTGCTTAAGGCCTGGGCAGCCTTTTCCTTGAGTTCAGCCAGTGCGGGGTCTAAAAACCTGGCCGGCATTTCCTCCACACCGATTTCCAGTAAAAAATCTCTCACCTTGCCTGCCATGCCTTACGCCTCCTTCCTTTTCAGCAGCGGGTAGCCCATTGACTCGCGCTGCTCAACATAGGCCTGGGCGCAGACCCGGGCCATATTGCGCACCCTGGCGATAAATCCTGTGCGCTCCGTAACGCTGATGGCGCCCCGGGCGTCCAGCAGGTTAAAGGTGTGGGAACATTTCAGGACGTAGTCATAAGCCGGCAGGATGAACCCCTTGTCAATCACCTTTAACGCTTCCTGCTCGTACATGTCAAAAAGTTTAAACAACATGTCCGTGTCGGCCAGCTCGAAATTATAGTGGGAGTGCTCCACCTCACCCTGGTGGTGCACGTCGCCGTATTTGATACCGCCGACCCAGGTGATGTCATAAACATTGTCCACTTTCTGGATAAACATGGCCAGGCGCTCAAGACCGTAGGTGATTTCCGCGCAGACCGGCCGGCAGTCGATGCCGCCGCACTGCTGGAAGTAAGTGAACTGGGTTACCTCCATCCCGTCCAGCCAGACTTCCCAGCCCAGTCCCCAGGCGCCGAGCGTGGGCGACTCCCAGTTGTCTTCAACAAAACGGATGTCGTGCTCGTCCGGGTCGATGCCGATGGCCTTCAAGCTTTCCAGGTAGACTTCCAGGACATCGTCCGGCGATGGCTTTAAAATAACCTGGTACTGGTAGTAATGCTGCAGCCGGTTGGGGTTTTCCCCGTAGCGGCCGTCAGTGGGGCGCCTGGACGGCTCAACATAAGCTACCCGCCACGGCTCGGGGCCCAGCGCCCGCAGAAAAGTCGCCGGGTTCATGGTCCCCGCTCCTTTTTCAACATCATAGGGCTGCTGGATGATACAGTTTTGCCGTGACCAGAAATTATTCAGCGTTAGGATTAGTTCCTGAAAATTCATGTCCTGCCTCCTTGGATAACATTTTGACCGGCTTTAAGGGGGCCAATAAAAACTAACTCCCTGCCCCAGGTATTTCTACCAGGGACGGGAGTTTTTCCCGCGGTTCCACCCTGATTGGCCGTATTGGTCGCCGGACGCCAGCCGTTAGACGCCGGGCGTCAGAAAACAAAGATTGACCCTCTTTAAGGTTGTGCGGGCTTTACTGGCTTAAACCAGCCTGCCGGTCATCAAGACGAACTCCCGTGTTTTTAACCTACGGCTTACGACCTGCGACCTGTTTCAGCGTTCCTCCCGCGGCTCGGAAACGCCTTTCACCGGCCGTGTTTTACCCGCTCCCACCTGCCGGGCTCTCTAAAAAAACAACTGGCGGTTACTCTTTTCCTCATCGCTCATATTTTTTCACCAATTTATCAAATTCCGGGGTTAAAGTCAATGGCTTGCAATAAATATGAACTTTTCCGTTTATATTTCTGGTGTTTTGACGTCAGGTTCACTACGCCGCTCAAACTCCAGGGTGTACTTTTTAGCCATGGCGGTCGCGGTGCCCAGCGCGCCGATTAGGGCAATCTCGCTGCTGGCCAGGACCCCGAGGAGGCCCAGGGCGCCGACAGACGCGGGGACTTCGAAGACTGTCCTTTCACCCTGCTTAACTTTGATCTTGTACCCCTGCCCCTTGCTTACCAGTTCTTTGATCTGCTCAAAGACTTCCTGGCCTTTGGCCTGGAAGCGCCCGCCCGTATTTTTCGACTTTTCCTCAAGGTTGATTAACGCCTGGACCACATCACCGCCCGCCGCCTCCAGTGCTTCTTTGGCTTCTTTATATCCGACATTCAGCCTGGCCCTGATCAGGTCAATCTTTTCCAGTTCGCTGGTCATTTTAAAATCCCCCTCCTTTTTATTATTTACTACCTTAAAAAGAGTAATTTTATACATCACTGCCGGACTGCCCCGGGTGCAGCCGGTTTAAAAAAGTGGCGGATTTCAGATCCTGCTCCAGGTGATATTTCAAATACTCGTATAACAACTTCTTAATCTGCTTTCTGTCCGTCTCTCCCACCCTGAGCTGGCGCAGCCTGGCCGGGGGCCAGCTCAGGAAAACTTTCATGGTTTCCGCCACGCCCCTGCTGCAGGGCATAGCGTCCGGCTCCGATTGGCCGCAGTTCTCGCACAGCACCCCGCCCTGGACGGGGCTGAAAAGTATATTTCCCGTCAGAGGACCCTGGCACAGGGCGCAGAATTCCAGCACGGGGCGGTAGCCCAGAAACGCCGCGGCGTTGATCTCGAAAGAGCGGGCCAGTATTTCAGCGTCTGCCGCCTCCATCAGCCTCATCGTCTCCAGCAGGAGGGTGAAAAGGGATTCGTTGGGCTCTCCTTCCGGGGCGAGGGCGTCGACCAGCTCAGCCAGGTGGCTGGCGTAGCCGATTTTGGCGAGGTCGCTCCTGATGAAAGAAAACATCTCCACACCCTCGCACTGGCTTACCGAGTCCAGTTCCCGGCCCCGGTGCAGCAGAAAGTTGGTATGGGAAAACAGCTGCACCGAGCCGCGCTTCCTGCTGGAAGGCTTGGCGGCACCGTGGGCGACAACTTTGATTTTGCCGTGCTCCCTGGAATACAGGATTAACAGCTTGTCCCCGCCGCCCAGGTCCCTGGAGCGCAGCACCACGGCCTCGACCTTGTAAAGTTTCATAATAAAAGCCCCTGCTTTCAAAAATCTGTTTACGGTAGTGCATTATATTAAATCTATTGTATAATACGGAAAACCAGCTCCCGCGGCGCTGGGGTGAGGAATAAGCCATACTCCTCCTATTGCTGCTCCGGCAGAACCCCGGTGTTTCTGGCATCTTTTGTATAGAATATTGCTGCTGGTATGATTACGATCAAGCCGCAAACCAGGTACATGTATGCCAGCCCGGTTTTACTGGACAGCAGCCCCAATAGGATAGAGCCCACGCCGATGCCCAGGTCAAAAGCGCTCATCATGGTGCCGTTCGCCGCCCCCGGCGAAACGGCTCAACACGGTTAATGGCCATGGCCATGTTGGTGGGCTGGATAATACCGAAACCTATACCCATGACCACCGCAGAGATAATAAAAAGCAGGATGCCGCCGGCCAGAAAGAGCAGGACAAAAGCCAAAGCCAGAGCGCCAAAACCAACCGCCATTACCTGCACTGGCCCGCTTTTGTCAAATACCCTGCCTGCGTAAGCAGATAAGTATAAAGTCTTTAGTCCAAAGCGGCTGTTTATGATCCATTCAATCTCCCCGCAGTCATCTGATTTTTTTACTCCTCGTCCCTGTAGCCTAAATTGCGGATTTGCGCCTCTTTATTCCGCCAGCCCGGCTTTACTTTTACCCACAGCTCCAGGAACACCTTCGCCCCAAGCAGCCGCTCTATCTCCTCACGGGCAGCCTGGCCGATTTTTTTCAGCAGCTGGCCGCCCTTGCCGATCAGGATGGCCTTTTGCGACTCTTTTTCGGTGTAAATGATGGAGCGGACGGCGACCACACCGTTCGGCCTGTTTTCCATCTCCTCAATCACCACCGCCACCGAGTGGGGCACCTCCTCGCTGGTCAGGTGCAGCACCTTCTCCCGGATCAGCTCGGTGATGATAAAGGTCTCGGGCCGGTCGGTGACCATATCCTCCGGGAAATACTTAGGCCCCTCAGGCAGGTAGCCTGTCACCGCGTCAAGCAGGCGGAACAGGTTCTCCCCGGTCAGGGCGGAGACAGGCACGATCTCGGAGAAATTGTACATCCTGCTGTACTGCTCGATCAGCGGCAGCAGTTCCTCGCGCCGGACCAGGTCAATTTTGTTGATCACCAGCAGCACCGGCGTCGACAGGTCCTGAAACTGCATCATAATGTAATTGTCCCCGGGCCCGGGCGGCAGGTTCGCCTCAACCAGAAAAAGGACGGCGTCCACTTCCTTTAAGGTGCCCAGCGCCTGCTGCACCATCTGCTCGCCCAGCCTGTACTTCGGCTTGTGAATGCCCGGCGTGTCTAAAAAAATAACCTGGGAGTCTTCCCGGTTCAGCACACAGAGGATCTTATTTCTGGTGGTCTGGGGCTTCTCTGAAACGATCGCGACCTTCCGGCCCGCCAGTTTATTCAACAGGGTTGACTTGCCCACGTTGGTCCTGCCGACGATGGCCACAAACCCGGACTTAAAGCTGCTCTTCTCTTCTGTCAAACAAATCACCTTTCGCTCATTCAGCCTGGACTGCCAGGCTACCGGTTTACCGGTTCAATTAGTTTGGTTATGGTTTTATGATCATTATGCCCGTCTGCCTCTGAATTTAGCGTCTCCTGGCTAAACGCCTCGGGCAGCAGTTCCGCCACAGTCCGCATGCGGTAATCGCCCGCCCGGTTGACCATGTAAACCTTAATTTTCGCCCCAAACTCCGCCAGCGCCTGCCGGCAGGCGCCGCACGGCGCGCAGTAGTCTTCGGTGCCCGCTGTGACGGCGATAGCCTCGAAGTCACGCTCCCCGTTGGAAACAGCCTTGAACAGCGCCACCCGCTCGGCACAGCAGGTCAGTCCGTACGACACGTTTTCCACGTTGCACCCGGTGTAGTAGCGCCCTTCTTTAGTCAGGATAGCGGCGCCCACCCGGAAATTCGAGTAAGGGGCGTAAGCCCTCTCCCTGGCCGCCACGGCGGCGTTGATCAGTTTTTCAACAGGGAAAATCACATTCACATTTACCCCACCTTAATAGTCGTCGGACTTCGGGGTGCGACTGAAGTCGCACCTACAGATTCTCACTTCTCACTTCCAACGTCTCACGTCTCACTTCCCACGTCCCAATCACCAGCCGGCGAGGGTGAAGACGGCCATGGTGGCCAGGATGCCGAGAAGCGCGCCGGTGCTCACCTCAAAGAAGGTGTGGACCTCGGTGTCAAGCCTGCTGTGGGCTACCAGCAGGGCCATGATAAAGGCCACAGTGCTCACAAGGGCGTTGCTGGTCAGCAGGGTCAGTGCCGCGGCCCCGGCAAAAGCCACAGCTGTATGCCCGCTGGGCAGGCCGCCTTTGACAAATGTGCCCTTGCCGGTGAGCGCTTTGCCGATGCCGACCAGCAACGCTACAAACAAGAGGGCCAGCAAAGTCACGTTAAGGGGTGTTTCTTTCAGCCTGGGGCCGATATAGAAGGAAAACCCCTCCAGGCGGGGGTAAATAATTATGTAAGCGACCACAAGCGAGTTCAGCGCGGTTATCAGCACCGCCCCGGCCGCCACGTTTTTGGCTATGCGCGCCAGGGGGTGGAACTCCTGTACAACCAGGTCAACCACCGCTTCTATGGCTGTATTGAACAGCTCAGCCATAATTACCAGTGTAATGGTGAAAAACACGATTAAAAGCTCGCGGGAGCTGAGCCTGAGATAAATAGACAGCCCCAGCACCAGCAAGGCTGCAATAAAATGGATGCGCATGTTGCGCTGGGTTCGGATTGAATAAATGATTCCGGCGATGGCGTAGTTAAAGCCGTCTAAAAGTTTACGCAGGAACATGAAACGCGATACCTCACAATACATTCTGACTTTCTTATAAGCTGTAGGTGCGACTTCAGTCGTCAGAGGAATGGAGACACACCTCTGTTTCGGGTATTCCTTTGTTGACGAGGAATGTCCCCAGGTGCCGTCAGGCGCCCTTGCCGTTAGGTCAGGTCAAAACACGCCAGCACTTCCTCCTCTTTGGCGCGCATGATCTTCTGTTCATCCTCCTGCCCGTGGTCGAAGCCGAGCAGGTGCAGTACTCCATGCACGGTGAGATAAGCTATCTCCCGGCGGAAGCTGTGCCCGTAGCCGGCCGCCTGCCGCTGGGCCGCCTGCATTGATATGACCACATCTCCCAGGATAACTTCTTCTTCATCACCCGCGACAGTCTCCCCTTCCAGCATGGCAAAAGAGAGCACGTCCGTGGGGCTGTCCACACCCCGGTACTGCAGGTTCAGTTCGTGTATATATTCGTCATCTACAAACACCAGGCTTATTTCGGCATCCTCGCGGTAGCCGGCAGCGGCCAGCGCTTTACTCGCGACACCTGACAAGAATTCGGTCAGTTCATCATCCACCGTTACTTCTTCCTGTAAGTTGTTTACGAGGACCGGCATGTTTATTCCTCCTTTCAATTTCCTGAGACATATCCGGGTATTCCACCCGGTTGTGGAAGATACCGGACATGACCCTGACAAAAGCGGTGGCTATGACCGCCAGGTCCTTAAAGGTAAGGTCACACTCTTCAAGCTGGCCGTCATTTAATTTATCTTTTATTATTTTCCTGACCAGTCCTTCAACCCGGCCCGGGGTCGGGTTTTGCAGGGAGCGGACAGCGGCCTCCACAGAATCCGCCAGCATCACTATGGCCGCTTCCCTGGTCTGGGGCCTGGGGCCTTCATACCTGAATTCCTCTTCGGTAACTGTTTCATTCCGGTCACACTCCAGCGCTTTGTGGTAAAAGTATGTCACCAGGCTGGTGCCGTGACTCTGCTCTATTATATCTATTATACCCTGGGGCAGCTTGTTCTCCCGGGCCATTTCCACCCCGTCCTTCACATGCGAAGTCAGGATCAGCGTGCTGAGCGAGGGAGTGATCTTGTCATGCGGGTTGTCGCTGGTCATCTGGTTTTCGATAAAGAAATAAGGCCTTTTTGTCTTGCCGATATCGTGGTAGTAAGCCCCCACCCGCACCAGCAGGGAGTCGCCGCCTACCGCGTCGGCCGCGGACTCGGCCAGGTTGCCCACGATAATACTGTGGTGGTAAGTGCCGGGCGCCTCAAGCAGAAGCTTCTTCAACAAGGCGTTGTTCGGGTTGGAAATCTCCAGCAGCCTGACAGGTGAAGTGATATGGAAGGTGTTTTCCAGGAAAGGCAAAGCGCCGTTGGTCAGTATGGAAGATAAAATACCATTGATCACACCGAGTGCCAGGCTGGATGAAATCAACAGCGCCAGGGGGGTCCCGTTAACCAGCCCCATTATGAATATGGCTACAACATTGGCAACACTGGTGTAAAAGCCGGCGCGCACCAGGTCGCCTCGCTGGCTGAGCTTGGATACGCTGTAAACACCGGTTATGCCGCCGATCAGCCCCACCACGCCGAAGCGCAGCTGGTTGCCGGTCATAACGCCCAGCATCAGGCTGGTCACCGCCACCACCAGCACAGCCAGGCGGGAGTCAAGCAGGATAGCGATCAACATGCCTACAGCGGCCACCGGCACCATATAGCCGAACTGGGCTCCAAACTCCGGCCACTGGTTAACATTTATAGCGACTATCGCTTTGCCCACCCCAAGGACCACCAGCACGATCATGCCCAGCAGGTACAAATGCCCGGCCTGCTCGTAAATATCCCGGTTCTGCTGATAGATATAAAAGAGGACCACTGTCATCAGCATGGACACCAGCAGGAAAATACCAAGGATGGACGGAAAGGGAAGCCGCTGGCGGGTAAGGCCGAGGGCCTGAAGTTTAACCATGTGCTCCTCGGTGACAATTTCACCTTCCCCGATAATCTTTTCTCCTTCCTTAACCGAGATCATCGTCGGGGGAACGGCAGCCATTGCCTCGTCCTGGTTCTGTTTGGTCTTCTCGTAGTTGATGAAAGTATTGGCCCGTAAAAATCTATCAATTAACCCTTTGGCGAAGTTTTCGTATGATTTGGTGAGGCCCAGCCCGCTGATTTGGTTTTCCAAAGATTTTTTAACATTACTCAGGTTGTCCTGTATGATCCCTTCCCCGGCATCCATACTTTTGACTACCAGGCTGTTGATCGTGTTTTCAACAAAAAGGGTGTCCTTGGCGGTTGCACGGGCCAGTTCGTTAAGATCTTCTTCGGGCAGAATAAAGGGGAGTACCTGGCGCAGCTTGGCAACCTTGCCGGTATTGTCAAGACTGGCGTCACCCTGGATCTCCCGCACCTTGCCCCCCAGATCGGAGATATCTTTTTGCACAGCGATGCTGACCTGCGGGTCCTTGTAGTAGACCTTGTCCGCTTTTTCAGCAGCAAGCCTCTTCTGCTCCGAAGTCTTTTGCTTATCTTCAAAAATAAGGTTTTTCTCAGCTTTAAAGGTCTTGGGCGATACCTGGCCGACCACCAGGTTGGACTTTTCCGGGACAAATTCAATCGCCATAATCAGGGTAATCAGCAGTAAAAATAAAACCGCAGCGCTGCCACGCCTTAACTTGCGCTGCTTGCTCAAATAGGCAAGGGCTTGCAAAAACTTATCCTTGACCCAGCTTAAAAAGCGCATGGGTTCACTCCCCTTGACGAAACAACAGTTATTTCATTTTTTCATAAGCCCTGATGATCTCTTCCACCAGCGGGTGCCGGACGATATCTTCCCCGGTCATGGTGTGGATACCCAGCCCCTTTATGTCTTTGAGCACTTTAAGAGCGTTGATCAGGCCTGACACCTGTCCCCGGGGCAGGTCAATCTGGGTGATATCCCCTGTGATAATAGCCTTGGAGCCGAATCCCAGGCGGGTCAGAAACATTTTCATTTGTTCCGGGGTGGTATTCTGCGCTTCGTCCAAAATTATAAAAGAATCTTCCAGTGTCCTCCCTCGCATGTAAGCCAGAGGAGCGATCTCAATAATATTCTTTTCCAGATACTTCTGGGTGTTTTCCACGCCAAGTATATCGTAAAGGCTGTCGTACAGCGGCCTGAGGTAGGGGTCTATTTTTTCCTGCAGGTCACCGGGCAAAAAGCCCAGCTTTTCCCCTGCCTCAACAGCCGGGCGAGTCAGCACTAATCTGCTCACATCTTTGCCGCGCAGGGCTTTGATCGCCATCGCCACGGCCAGGTAGGTTTTGCCGGTGCCTGCCGGGCCGATGGCAAAAACCACATCGTGATTGATAATGGACTCAATATATTTTCTCTGGCCGATCGTCTTGGCTTTGATCTGCTTGCCGCGGGGTGTGACCATGGCCACATCGGCGGCCAGGCTCTCCAGCGCGTTTTTAACACCGCCCTGGGCGGTCCTGATGGCATATCCAACTTCATGAGAGGTGAGACGGTTTCCTGCGCGGTAATACTTCTGCAGCTGGGCTAAGATCCCCTCGGCCTGCTCAACCTTTTCCCGGTCTCCGGTAATAACCAGTTCCTGGCCGCGGGCCACAAACCGGACTCCCAGCGCCTTTTCCATCTGAACCAGGTGCTCGTCGTGCTTTCCGAATATTTCGGCCGCAGCGCCAATATCACTCAGCTCAACCCTTGCTTCAAACCTCTCCGTCAATATACGGTCAAACCTCCTTGTTGTTACGGATTAATAATTTCTTCTTCCCCGATATCTTCAACTGTTTCGATTACAGCCTTCACCCGGACCACATTCTCCTCAGGTCCGGTCGAAACATCCTCCATCCACTGCTCCTGGATCCTGGCGCCCGGCGGCATCTTACTCCCCGCGTCCGCCAGCGCGCGCTCCCAGGCAATGCCGCGGGCTCCCGCCCGCCCGTGGTCTTCCTTATAATCAACCAATTCGTAATATTTAACAGTTATTAGTTCGACGGGTATGTTGAGATTCCTCCATTCCGGCACCCTTTTAACCAAAGTATTAGCTTCGTACAGTTCGTAGGGAATATTTTGGCTCCCTGCTAAAATTATTTCCTTCCCGTAGAATTTCATACTGACCCGCGTCTCACTCCTGCCCGACAGGCGCCGCCCGGTCTCAATCACTGCGGACTCCCCGTATCCCTCGTACCAGACTCTGGCGCGGGCTATGGCACTGGCGTGCACCAGCCGTGCGGGCTGGACCGGTTTAGGCTTTTCGCCGGGTTTTTTTACCCCGCCAGGCGGCAGCGGCTCTTCCGGCGGGGGTATGGCGCCGGCAACCAGCACCTGTCCCTGGCTGACAGTATCACCTTCCTTGACCACTGGGTGGCCGTTTAAAACCAGTATTTCCTTAATCAGCCCCGACTTTTTGGCGATAATATTGGCAGGCCGCCGGTCCTCTTCGCCGGGAACTGTCCGCTCGGCCACCTCTATAGTAGCTTTGGCGCCTTTAATATAAACGCCTGTCCAGGACACAAGGGGGAGTTTTTCTCCGATATTAGCCTCAACCCTGCCGGGGTCAACCCGCCATTTAGGAGTTCCCCTGCTCAGACCGGCTTCCGCCGCGGCCTGCAGGACTTCATTGACTCCAAGCCTGTCATTGCCCCTGACTTCAATAAACCAAACAAAGGAGGAAAGAAAATAGAGCGCCCCTACGAAGAAAACGGCGCCCAGCGCCAGTGACTTTCTCTGTTTTAGCCAGGCCAGGTAAAAAGGAAATCCAACACGCCTTTTTATTCTGAACCGGCAGCTTGTCCTCCTGGCAATGTGCCGCAGGGGTTTTACGGCGCGCAAATGGACTTTCATCACAACGGCGCTGTCACTCACCCTGGTAATGTCCCAGAGGTAAATACCCCTGCCGGCGGACATGTTGACAAACTTTTCAGGCGCTGAGCCGGTAACCAGGATCAGCAGATAGCCCTGCAGGTAAGACATCAGTTTAAACAAAAACATAAACATCCCTCCTTGCCTGTTATTCTCCTCATTTCTCACAGGAAACTGATAGATTTGATTTTCCCTTCCACGCACAATTCGTCAGGCAGCACGTTGCGCAGCAGCAGGTTTTCACCTGTAATGGCCACTTCGTCTTCCATCACGTTGACTCTGACTTTCTCGGTGGTGTATTCAATAATACCCCTGTGATTTTCAATAAATATTTTTATGTTCCCGACCAGCACTATCTTGGGCAGGTCCAGCATTACATCCCCAGGTATCTCAAGAAACTCGGAAAACTGCCTTTTTATCTTTTTTTTGTAATCATGCCAGGCCATAGAAATCACCCTCCTTTGCACATTTTATGTCTGCAGCCCTGGATAAATTACTATTAAATGGAAGCCGGGCTGATTGTGCGGAAAAGTCCTCTAAAAAAAACACTTTCCGGCAGGTTAAATTAACAAACCCGCCTGCTCACACATACTTTACATAAGGATAAAATAACCAATGAAAGGGAGTAATCAAGTTGCTTGAGCAATTATTAGCTAATCAAGGCAAAAAGCTTGTTATTGAGCTGGTCAACGGGAGAAAAATATCAGGCGCCGTCTTGTCGGTAAACCAGCAGTACCTGCGGCTGGAAACGGAGGAAGGGACAGGGAACATACCTCTGCAGGCAGTTTATATTGTCTGGGAGGCCCCAACTCGAACTCTAACCCAGGAAAATATGGACGAGATCGCTCAAAAGTTAAGGGATAGTGTAAAAGCTGAAATTGCCTGTACCGGTGTACAATTCATCTGCAGTCAGCAGTATATTTGCAGGCCGCCTGACTTTTGCAGCGGTGCCTTTGCCTGTCCCGGCAGCTATGTACCCTTCCAGGGAGGCTCACAATGTCCGGTTGCCTTTGCCTGTCCGGGCACACAGTTTTTCGGGATTGTCGGACCAGAAATGGCCGGTCACTTTGAGCAAGATGATCTAAAAACTCATATTGCCTGCACCGGCTTCCCCGGCTTCACCTGCGCCCGCAGCTACATCTGCCGGCCGCCGGACACCTGCACCTTTAGATTTGCCTGCCCGGGCAGCTACGTGCCCAGCTTCCCATCCGGCGGCGGCGCGTGCCCCTTCTTCGCCTGCGGACCCTTCCAATTCGGGCAGCCCTGTACTTTCGCGTTCCAGTGCGGGCCGTTCCAGTTCGGAGGCTGCGGGCCCTTCCAATTCGGAGGCTGCGGACCTTTCCAATTCGCCTGCAGGCCTTTCGTATTCGGTGGTTCCCAGTGCGGCGTACCGGGCGGCTTCATCTGCGCCGGCCAGCAGTTTTTCGGCATAGCGCCGGGACCGGGAGGCGGCGGTTCCCAGTGCGGCGTGCCGGGAGGCTTTATCTGCCCCGGTCAGCAGTTTATTGGGGTGGCCGGACCTCCCAGACCTCAGCAGACGACACAACCAAAACCGCCATTTTCACCACTGGAATTTTCGGTTAAGCCGGAAGAGCCAAAAGATGAAGATAAACCTAAAAAGGAATAGATTATGGAAAAAAGAAAACAGGATTCCCTGGTAAGTGAGATAGTTAATTTCATAGGGGAGCAGACCAGATTAAACCCTGGCTGCTCCCCCGGGGTTCTCAGCGCGGCTATACAGAAAAGATTTCGGATAAGCTCTGATCAAGCCGAAAAGCTGGCAGGGCTGGTGAAAGAAAAACCGGAAGCCGGTAGGCTGGGCCTGGCCGCTATAGAATTAAACCTGACCTTTAATTGCAACCTGACCTGCGCCTACTGCTTCATCCGTGAAAAGAACCAGCACGAAAGAATGTCCTTCGCCACAGCGGCCAAGGCTGTTGACCTGTTAATGGAGCGGGCGGCCTTCCCGACTGTAAACATTACCTTAATCGGCGGTGAACCGCTCCTGGAGTTCGAGTTAATCAGGCAGATTGTTCCCTACGCCCACGAAGCGGCCAGGCGGCGCAATATTTTTGTCACCTGGTCGGTAACAACCAACGGGACCCTGCTCAACGAGACTATCCTGGAGTATTTCGCTCAAAATAGGATTAACATGCTGCTGAGTGTTGACGGGGGAGAGAAAAACCACGACCGCTACAGAAGGACAAAAAGCGGGGAGGGCACCTGGCAAAAAATTGCCGGCCTGATCCCGCTGATCAAGAGCTACCAGCCCTGGCTGGGCGTGAGGATGACCGTCAGCACTGAAGCGGTAGGTGATATGAGGGAGGATTTTAAACAGCTGGTGGAACTGGGCGTCAACCAGTTCATCATCGCCCCGGCCCAGGGGGCTGAATGCTGGAGTAAAGAACAGATAGAACAGTACGGCCTTAACCTGGTGGAAATACTCCAGGACTACCATGCTTTAAAACGCCGGGGGATACCCATATTCATAGAGGAATTTGAGAAGGATGAAAACGAGTACAAGGGTTGGGGATGCCGGGCCGGCAGCACTTCCCTGGCACTGGCGCCTGACGGCGCTGTCAGCCCGTGTTCAAAAATGCTTGGCTTAACTGACGAAGGCGGCAAATATGTTATCGGCAATATCAATGGGGAACTCGATCTTAAACTGCTGGAGCCCTTCCAGAACCCCATCTCCCGCCAGCCTCAGCACTGCAGGCACTGCACCAGAAAGTGCAGCGGCGGCTGTTACGCGGTAAACTTCGAGCAGACCGGCGACCACTTTACAGCATCCGAAGAAAACTGCCTGTTCTGGGTGGTGTGCCAGGAAACCAAGCGGATATCCGGTATGCTCAGCGCCGGCGGCGCACAGTGTCAAAGCTGCCGGGCCAGGTGTCAATAAGTTAACGACCATAAGAAAGCGGTGATTTTAAATGTTCGAGCAATTACAGGCCAACCAGGGCAAAAATGTTGTCCTGGAGCTTGTTAACGGCAGGATCGTTTCAGGTAATTTATTGGCGGTAAATGAACAATTCTTGCGGGTGGCAAGCCCTGAGGGAACCGCTGCCATACCGGTCGGCTCAGTATATATTGTATGGGAA
>Ga0116191_1001570_pt1 | contig 18380 bp, 17 predicted proteins | sample AD_UKC111_MetaG_FD_89897 | JGI IMG/M metagenome (GOLD analysis project Ga0116191, IMG submission 89897) | Active sludge microbial communities of municipal wastewater-treating anaerobic digesters from Hong Kong - AD_UKC111_MetaG | ecosystem: Engineered > Bioreactor > Anaerobic > Digestate...
AACCAGAATCAGCAGCAAGGCCAGACCGGCTCCGATGTATAGCTTCCTTCTCCCCCGTTCCACGCCCCATCCTCCTACTTCTTAATCATTGTTCTTCATAGATTCACTGGGGTCAATACTCTTAAGCCCCCGTACCGCAAACCAGTGGGCCAGGCCCACGAACGCCAGGCCGATAAGGGCCGACACCAGGTAGGTCGCGGGGTAAACCACCACCGGAAACGACATGATGTCGGTATTGATCGATTGTACATAACCCTGGCTCATCAGGCGGCCAAAGGGCAGCCCCAACAGCACCCCCGGCACCGACAGGAGCAGGGTCTCCCGAAGCAGCAGCCCTGCCACCTCACGATCGGTAAAGCCCATAACCTTGAGCAGCGCCAGTTCCCGCTGCCGCTCGCCCAGACCGATGACCGAGGCGTTATATACGATGGCAAATCCCAGAATACCGGCAAAGATGAGCATGATCCCCACAAAGTAGATCATATACCCCATCTGTCTTTCAAACCCGGCCATCTCCCGCTGGCGGCTCTGGACCGAAGCCACCCCGATCATGCCGTTCAGTTCCCGCTCCACCGCCGGTGCCTGGCCCGGGTCCACCTTGAGCATGACCCCCGACACCGCCCGGCTTTCATGCAGAACCCGGTTGGCCTGCTGCAACGAAACAAAGGAACCCCCGCCGATCATCTGGTGGCTTAATCCCACCACCTGCAAATCCTTTTGCCGGGGAAACCCGTTTTCCATCCTGGTCTCAACCGTTACCGTATCCCCCACCCGGACCCCCAGCTTGAGGGCGGTCCGTTCGTGAAGCAGGACCCCCTTTTCCGGTAAGGAGAGGGAGGTGCCGTCACGGTTCATAACCTGCCGGAGTGAGGCGCCCGGACTTATTCCCACCAGGAGATCGTCCTCCTCCCGACCTCCAAATCTGACCCTGACTGGCACTTCTAACACCGGTTCGGCCCTGGTCACGCCTTCCAGGCGGGCGATGTTTAAGATCTCCGCTCCCTTCATGACCGAGGTGAACCGGATCATGTAATCATAGCGCTGTTCGCCCGCAAAATGACGAGCCAGCATGTAATCCATGGAATCATTGGCAAAGAAGGCGATGATCAGCATCCCCGCCGCAAACATCACTCCAATCATGGTAAAAAACGAGCGCCAGCCGTTGCGCCACACGCTGCGCACGCTCATGCGCCAGGGATTGTCCAGCCGGCGCCAGAACCAGGTCCAGCGCTCCAGCCCGATCCGACCCGAGGCCCGGGGAGGCTCGGAGCGCATGGACTCGGCGGGATTGATCTGCAGAATCCCCCGCGAGGCTCCCAGCCCTGATGCCGCACCGGTAACTGAACTTATGACCAGCCCAAAAATGATGGCGTTGGCATTAAGCCCCCCGATTTCCTGTGGCAGGTTGAAGTACACGGCATAGGTCTTGGAAAAAACTGAAGACAGCATAATCCCCACAACCACGCCCAGCAGGGCGCCCGTCCAGGTGACAGCCATAGCGTAGGCCGTATAATGCCACACGATTTGCCCCCGTTCAAACCCTAGGGCTTTGAGGATTCCAATCTGCTGGCGCTGGGTCTTGATCATTCGACCCAGCATGACGTACTGGACCACCGCCGCCAGCCCCAGAAAGATGAGAGGCAGGCTTTGCGCGCTCTTCTGCAGACCCACCAGTTCCCCGTCCAGCATGGCATGGCTCAGTTGCTGCTTGCGGGGATAACTGGCCAGATTGCCGTAGGGGGCCAGGATGTGCTTAACCTGCTCTGCCACCCGGGCCTCATCATAGCCCGGCGTTATTTTGATTAAAACCTGATTTATCTGGCCGGAGTAACCTAAGACCTCCTGCACCTGGTTGAGCGGAGCCATTATAATGCCAAAGTTTAAAGGGTCCGGCATCAGGCTGGCCGCATCCTTCATGGGATAGATGAACTCCGGCCCGCCGCCGGTCCCGGTCACGGTAACCGCAACCTCCCGGCCCTGGGCCGCGATCATGACCCGGTCCCCCGGCTTCAGGCCGTTAGCGGCGGCAAACTGAGGGTCAACCAGGGCCTCAACCCTTCCGCCTTCCGGATTCCGGTCAAACATCCTGCCCGTCCTGAGCTGGATGCGGTTGACTTCCTTATCCAAGGGCAGGTTATATCCGGTCAGCCGTGCCGTTCCCCGGCCTCCCTCTTCCCGCAGGATTGGCACGTCGAGCTGCACCCTGCCCGTGACCATCTGTACCCCGGGCAAAGCCTCGATCCGTGTGACCACCTGCGAAGGAGCCCGGACCACATGAAAATAGTAGTCAGCGAAGTCATTCTCAGCATAAAACTGGGAACGGGAGCGCTCCAGGTTGTAGTAAGCCGTGTTCATCGAGATATAGACCGATACCCCGATCATTACCACCAGGGCCAATGCTATGAACTGCAGCTTGCTCTTGAGAAAGGTGCGCCACAGCCTCCGGTAAAGCGTTTTCATTACCAGCTTATCCTTTCCGGGGATAAGGGCTCAGGGTTTTGCGTGATCTCAACTAAAACCCCGCTCCGCATCCGGATCACCCGGTCAGCCATATCGCCGATGGCGGTGTTGTGAGTCACTATCACCACCGCACTTCCCCGGGCCCGGCTTATATCGGCCAGGAGGGATAGCACCAAGCTCCCGGTCTGGTGATCCAGGGCTCCGGTCGGCTCGTCACAGAGCAGTAGCCGGGGATTTTTGACCATGGCCCGGGCGATCGAGACCCGCTGCTGCTCGCCCCCGCTCAACTGGGAAGGGAAATGATCCGCCCGGTCTCTCAGGCCCACCTCTTCCAGCACCTGGTCCACCACCGCCGGGTTCTTCACCAGGCTGGCCGCGATCTCCACATTCTCCCTCGCCGTTAAATCAGGAATAAGATTATAAAACTGGAATACAAACCCCACCTCATGGCGGCGGAACCGGCCTAACCTGGAATCGGAAACACGGCTCAGATCCTCACCCTGATAAATCACCCTGCCGGTGGAGGGCCGGTCCATGCCCCCCACAATATTGAGCAGGGTACTTTTACCCGAACCGCTGGGTCCCAGGATGACCAATATCTCCCCCGCCTTGATCTGAAGGGATATATCCCGCAAGGCCACAACCTCGACCTCGCCCATCACAAAGGTGCGGCTTACGTTTTCCAGGCTCATAAGGACGCTGGCATCTGCACCGGGAGCCAAATCATTCGGTGTCCGGTCTTTCATATCAAAACCTCATGATATTTTTATCTTCCTCGGCAACTAAGCTTGTTCTTTCAATTAAATACATCAGTACACACCTCTACAACTGCTTATCTGCTAAAATAGCAGAGGAAGATCAAACTGTAGTTGCCGAATATGCCGATTTCCCGCATTGAAGCAGCAAGCTTTAAACTGACCCGAAAGGAGACCCCCCATGATTATCACAACAACCGGTAAAATACGAAACAACTTTTATCTCTTGGGCCATCCAGGCTATCCCATCTTCCTGATGGATGCACCACAACCGGTGATTTTTGAAGCGGGTGTATGCTTCTTAGGGAACATTTACGCGGATCAAATCCGATCCATCCTTGGCACCCGACAGCCGTCAACTCTTTTCCTCACTCACGTCCACTGGGACCATTGCGGGGCCGCCTCTCATCTGAAAAATATGTTTCCTTCCATGAAGGTTGCGGCATCGGGTTTGGCAATAGAGACCCTGAAACGAGAAAACGCGTTGGCCTTAATCAGGAAGCTAAATGAAGACGCCCGGATAATGATGAGCTCCTTCCCCGGAGTCGATTCATCGCTGTTTCTAAAAGATTCCTTCCGTCCATTCGACATCGACATTGAGCTGCAAGACAATTCCTTTATGGATTTGGGAGATGGCACAACTGTAGAGATATTTACAACTCCGGGTCACACGCGGGACCACCACAGTTACTATTTGCGAAAAGAGAAAATTCTGATAGCCGGAGAGGCTGCGGGTCTGCTTATGCGTTCCGGGGAGGTTACTACTGAATTCCTGTTTAATTATGACGCCTATGTGTCCTCCCTTGAGCGACTGGCAGCTCTGCCCGTAGAGGTCTTTTGTCAGGGTCACCAGCTGGTCCTGGTGGGCGAAGATAAAATTAATGCCTTTTTTAAGCGCTCGATCCACGAAACCATTAGTTTCAAAGACAGAGTCCTCGAGCTGCTTGACGAAGAAGGCAGCTCCTTAGAGCAAGTGATGAAAAAGGTAAAAGCAGAACGCTATGATACCATACGAGGGATGAAACAACCCGAGGTCCCGTACATGATAAATCTAAAGGCCCAGATAGCCCACCTGGCCGCCAAAGCAGGGGGTCATGCTTGAGATATTAAATAATTATTGATTTATCTTTCCCCCTTTTTAAGGTGTTCCACCGCCGGTTCATGGTAAACCACTTCATTGGCATAAAGATCCTTAATCTGTTCTTCACTGTAACCTAGAATATGGGCCAGTATTTCTTCGGTGTGTTCACCCAGCAACGGCCCGTATCCCCGAAGACAAGACGGGGTTTCCGACATCTTAATCGGGCTGCCGATCATCTTCATCGGACCCAGAAAAGGCTGTTCCACTTCAACGATCATTTCCCGAGCCTTGACGTGGGGATCGGTATCAGCCAATTCGGAAACGGTCAGGACTCGCTGGCAAGCCACCCCTGCCTCGGTCAGGAGCCTTTCCACCTCACGTACCGAATCCATCGACATGACCCACTCATCTATGATCTTGTTAAGCCAGGTCGCATTCGAACATCTGGTGTTGACATCGACAGTCCGGGGGTCATCCATAAGCCAGGCGTACTCCTCGCCCATCGCCGCCACCAACCCCGGCCACCGTTGTTCCTCTAAACAAGCAATATTGATCCTTCCATCCTTGCCCTGATATACCCCGAAGGGTGCGTAATTGTCATAATAACGACCGAGCGGAGGGAAATCAATGGTTTCTCCAACCGCTTGCGATATGTTGTACCAGGGGAGATAATTCTCATTGACTGCTAAAAGGGAATCCATCATCGAAATATCAATATTTTGCCCGCACCCGTGCACCCTTTTGGCATAAAGAGCGCCCACGATGGCCAGAGCAGCGTTGGTGCCTGCTACCACGTCCCCGGCGGAGATCGGGGACCCTTGTGGCATCTCATACATGGCGCTAAAACCTGCTGCCGCCTGCGAAATTATGTCGTATCCAGGCCTGTTGCTGTACGGCCCCCAATGCCCAAAACAGGAAATTGAGCAGTATATGATATCTTCCTTCAGCTTTTTCACGGATTCATAATCAAAACCCAGGCGATTCATTACCCCGGGGGTGTAATTCTCAATCAGCACATCAGCTTTCTTGATTAATCCGGCGACAATTTCCTTGGCCTGGGGTTTTTTCAGGTCCAAGGAGATGCTCTTTTTGCTGCGGTTGACATTAATAGAATAGGAACTCTGTTCCACGCCATTAACTGTTTTAGTCAAGAGCAAATGCCTTTCCATCGCTCCAACCTTGTATGGTTCCACTTTGATCACCGTAGCCCCCATATCAGCTAACAATCGGGTACAATGTGGTCCTGACAGGACCCAGGTGAAGTCAAGAACTGTCACCCCATCCAAACACCCGGTCGGCAAATCGTCAAATCGGTTCATCACACCCATCCCTTTATCTCCACTCCTTTTTTCCAATCCGTTTACTGAGCTGAACAACTTACCTTCTGGTAGCCCTGTTATTACTCCGAAGTTTATCAATGCCCCTCATCAACTCATGGCCATGTGTTCTGTTCACCACTTTTCCGAATCTACCTGGCCTTATGGCTTCTGACAACCGCTGACATTCATGGATAATAATTTCGGCAACTTGATACGCCCCTAGCAGCCTGCCCTGAAAAACGCCCGGATTAAATAACGCAACCGGCCGATAGCGATCTGTGCATTCGGTCAATCGGACCATTTTTCATCCTTCAAGGTGACCGCCAGCGGTCCGCTGGTCTGTGTGAAAAACCCTCTAAGGGAAATAAATATACAGGCTTATACAGTGACTACATGTTCGGCGTCATGTAAGCGAGCGACATTGTGCCGAGCCTTTATATCTCCCGGCGAAGTTTTTCTTAAATCCAGGGCGGGACTGTTTCGCCAGGAGGGCCAAACACCGGCATATCGAGGCATGGAGGCCGAGTATGCCGGCTGTCCCGCCCTAAGAAAAACGAGCCGGTAAGATTACGGCGAGGCACTCCCGGAGCGAGCTGCATGAAGCCGAATATGCCTTGAAAGGTATAATTATACGTTTTGAGGCGTTACTCACACAGGCTGCTAGCACTGTCATTACTATAATTATACTAACAAATTACAGCAACTAATTAATTCCAGGTCAGGGTAACCCTTTCACAGTCAACTCCGTGACCATCTGTCCGCCATTGTCAAAGTCACTTAACCCTCAGTATTAAAAAAAACAATAATTTCATGCCTTCACATATTCTTGCTGCGCCCACAGATAGTGTTAGTATGTAACTCTTCAACCGAGACATAATAGTAACACCAACTTCAAAGGAGGTGAATTATTGTGGGTACTGGACAGAAGAGAAACCGGGTGCTTGTTCCACAAGCTGCACAGGCTCTGTACGATTTCAAGTATGAGATTGCTCAGGAGCTGGGGGTTGGAAAGGAAATCCAGGGTGATTACTGGGGTTACGTTTCATCCCGGGATTGTGGAGCGGTTGGAGGAAACATGGTGCGCAAGATGATTGCGTTCGCGGAGAGCCAGCTGCAGAGTAACGCGCAGGCTGTGATGGGCCAGCCTTTAATGGGCAACTCCAACGCCAAGAATCCGGCGGGAAACTTTAACGCTTTGTCGTAACAGCCCGGTAATTATCGAGGCCTTCCGCCTTTAGCGGATTCATAATAAAAAATACTTCATTCGGAACAAGCGGGCTTTGCATAAAGTCCGCTTTTCTTATTTACAGAATGCGCTTTGCCGCATTGTCCGCCGGTTGCGGGTTATGATAACATTAAACATGTCCCACAATATAGAAAAAAGGGAGGGTTTTACAGGTGCTGCAGGTCAATGTGGATCAGTTCAAGGAGCTTAAACATAATCCCAATGACGGTCCGGTGGTGATGCTGAACCTGCTCAAGTTTAAGCCGGACGGAGGCTACGAGTCGTATATAAAATACATGCAAGAATCCAACAAGTACGTTGAAGATGTCGGCGGCAAGATGATTTTCCTGGGGAAACCCAACGAGCTGCTGAACGGCGGCGAAACCTGGGATCTGATGATGCTGGTGGAATATCCTTCCCGGGCCAAGTTCCTGGAAATGGCCAACAATCCGGACTATATCAAGGTGCACGAATACCGCGAAAAGGCCCTGGAAAGAGCGGTTCTGTACGCCCATGACCGGATCAGTTTTCGTCAGCTGATGGCCGACCGCAAATAAGATGTTAATTTTAAATATGAACGGAGGAATAAAATGGCCGAATTGAGAGAGCGGTTTATAAAGACCAACGGAATCACATTGCATGTTATGGAAGCGGGACCCGAAGATGGACCGATGATTATGTTCCTGCATGGCTTTCCCGAATTCTGGTTCGCGTGGCGCAAACAGATCGGGTATTTTGCCGACAAAGGCTACCTGGTGGTAGTTCCTGACCAGAGGGGCTACAACCTGAGCGACAAACCGGAAGGAATCGAAGCTTATAAGGCCGATGAACTGGCCAAGGATATCGCGGGCTTAATCGATTTCTATCGCCGGGATCAGATTTATCTGGTTGGACACGACTGGGGCGCATCTGTCTCCTGGTGGACGGCCTTAAAATATCCAGAGCGGATCAAACGACTGGTTATTATGAATGTTCCCCACCCCAAGATCATGAATGCCAACATGCTGACCAATCCCAAGCAGATGCAGCGCAGCTGGTACATCTTCTTCTTTCAACTCCCGAATGCACCCGAGAAACTGGGATCCGCCAACAACTTCGAGTGGCCGGTCAGCGTCCTGGCCGAAACCAGCAGGCCCGGGACCTTCAAGCCGGATGAACTGGAGGAATACCGCAAGGCCTTTGCCCAACCAGGGGCGTGGTCATCGATGGTCAACTGGTACCGGGCCACCCTGCAGTGCCGCAACGAGCCTCCCGCAAGCTTCCGCATCACCATGCCCCTCCTGATCCTGTGGGGGCTCAATGACATCGCCATCATTCCGGAACAGGCAGACCAGAGCCTAGAGTACTGCGATCAGGCCCGGCTGGTTAAGTTTGATGCCACCCACTGGATTCAGCACGAGGAACCAGACGCCGTCAATCAGATGATCGAGGAATTCATCACTCAACCCTAATAGAAGCATTCAAGAGCAAACCCGGAATTCAGAGCCAGGGCGCAATTAGCATCTTGGCTCTTATGCTTTGTTCTGACACTTTTTAATTATTGTCGTTTAACCGTCCGTAAGGTGATCAGACTCACAGCATGCATGACACCAATAAACTTTCCCAACCCGGCACGTCCGAAATTGTTAAAATGCTCGCCATTTTCGTCATTGTTGCAATAGGTTTATTTGTTTAAATATTTATATTTTTACGTGATCTTCAGCAGGTATCGACTTCAGAATGTCGAATAAGGTTTTGGGAGAAACCTTGTTTCTATTATCACCACCATGTAGCTCAACCCAACGCCAGGGATCTTAAAACGGACATAGAAGGGGGGATAGTGTTCAAAGCCTATTGAAAAAACGTCGAACGAGGTCGGGCGTTTTGGGATGATGCACATTTCGATGCAGTTATTGTTGATACATACGCCGCTTTGCATCAAAGCTGATAGATGCTAACTCACGCTGAAACAATCTCCAATCTCTGAGCATACATGATGATGAGCTTAACCAATCAAAAACTGCCTGTAGGTTTGCATTTGTTGTGGACTAGACATATTAGAGAATGGAGGTTTTTTGATGTCACAGGAATACGATGTGGACAGGCTGCTAAGAGAAAGGCCCTGGCTCAAGGAATATGACCCCGAGGTTCCGTATATCGCAAGAATCCCTACCTTTCCTGCCGGTGATGTCCTGCGGAACACCGCCAGCAGCTGGCCCGACAAGGATGCTATCTGGTTCTACGGCTGGACCTGCACCTTCTGGGAATTGTACCGCACCGTTAATCGCTTCAGTAATGCCTTGCTGGACCTGGGACTCAAACAAGGCGACCGTATCGGTCTTCTCCTTCCGAACTGCCCGCAGTTTGTAATAGCATTCTGGGCGATCGTAACCATGGGCGGTATTGTCGTAAACATGAACCCCATGTATACGGTTGACGAACTGGAATTCATGGCTAAGAACACCCAGATGAAAGGCCTGATCACCTTTGACGGTCTGATTGAAAACATGACTTTACTGACCAAGCGGGTCACCATCCCCTACATGATTATCACCAAGCTGTCAGATTACATTCCCGGCCAGGGGCAGGCAACCGCCGAGAGCCTGGGAATCAAAGATAAAGGCTGGCATCATTTCGGACAGATTCTTGATGCCACCGCTAAGCAGAGCAGGCCGCGCCCAACTATCAAGCCGGAGGATCCCTGCGTAATCCAGTTCACCGGAGGCACCACCGGGGTTCCCAAGGGCGCAACCCTGACTCACTTCAATATCGTAGCCGGCATCTACGAAAACATGTACTGGGGCAGTTCCGTCATCAACCCCATCCCGGTCGAGCGGCGCAAGTCCTTCTGCGTACTCCCGTATTATCACGTTTACGGCGAAGTTTGCCAGATGTCATGGTCGATCAAGAATGCGGCCACTCAGATCATCCTACCCCGCTTCGAAATCGAGGAAGTCATGGATACCCTGGAAAAGTTTGACGACATCAGCTACTTTGCCGCCGTTCCCACCATGCTTAACGCCATTGTGAACCATCCCCGGGCAAAACAGATGGACCTGGGCAAGAAGTTTGTCTTCGTCGGCTGCGGCGCGGCTCCCTGTCCGCAGGACCTTATCGACAAGATGCTGGACATGGACATTTTCTATCAGGAAGGCTGCGGCATGAGCGAAACTGTGGCCCAGAACATCTCCCAACCCTGCCTGGGCAAGAAAAAGGTCGGCAGCATAGGCATTCCTTACCCCAGCGTCGTAGTCCGGCTGGTGGATCCCGAAACCGGCGAAGATGTACACTGGGAGCCCTACAAGGTCGGCGAAATAGTAACCCAGAGCCCGATGGTCATGTCCGGCTACTGGAACAATCCCGAAGAAACAGCCAACCAGCTCAAGGATGGATGGCTTTACACCGGAGACCTGGCTTATCGCGATGAAGACTGGCATTTCTTCATAGTCGATCGTTCCAAGGACATGATAATCTCAGGCGGGTTCAACGTATTCCCCTCGGAAGTCGATGATGTGATCTTTTCCCATCCCAAGGTGTATGATGTCATGTGCGTAGGTATTCCTGACGAGTACCGCGGCGAATCATTAAAGGCGTTTGTGGTGCTGAAACCCGGCGAGACCTGCCAGCCGGAAGAGATCATCGACTGGTGCCGTCAAAAGTTAACCGCTTACAAGATCCCGAGAGAGGTGGAATTCAGGGACTCCGTTCCTCGAAGCCCGGTCGGCAAAGCTCTGCGTCGCATTCTGCGTGAGGAAGAACTTGCCAAGCGGGCGAAAAAATAACACAGGTAATTTCTCTGAAGTTGAAATCCCCCGTCTCCGCCGGGGGATTTTTTCATCCTAAAATCAGATGGCCGGATTGCACCTTTATCCTCATTATTAAACCGAACAGTTTAAGCAACAGCTTTTCTATTGGCATATATTACATTGAAGCGTAATCTGCGGGAGGAATCTGGTTGAAAGTATTCAAAAAGCCCATAATAGCTGTGGCCGGCAGCTCCGGCAAGACGACCACCAAAGAAATGATCGCTTCCATTCTGAGAACGCGCTGGAAAGTTTACAAATCAAAATACAATCAAAACAACCGGTCGGCTACTCGAAGACATGTCAAGCGGATTCGCCCTTATCATCGGGCAGCAGTTCTTGAATTCGGCATGTCCCGGAGCGGTCATCTCCGTCAACAATGCAGAATCATACAGCCCAACATGGCGGTGATAACCATGATTGGCTCCGCTCATATCGGAAACGTCGGCAGCAGCCTGTCTCGGTTAATCAAAGCCAAGGCGCAACTGGCCCAGAACATGAAAAGAACCGGCACCCTCTTCCTGAACGCAGATGACCAAAACTCACGGAGGATGAAGCTAGCTCCTTTCCGCGGGGTGGTAAAAACGGTCAGTATTAAAGGCCACGGCAACTATACCGCTCATGACATCCGCTACGTCAAGGGCGGAATGACATTTGTTGCGTGCATAAAAGGAGTCGAACACAGCTTTTTCATTCCGGTTTACGGAGTACACAACGTTTACAACGCCCTCTTCGCCATAGCGGTTGCCGACCGTTTGGGATTCGGGGCCGAGGAGATAAAAAGGGGCCTGCAAAGGTATAGTAAACCCTCCCGTCGTCTGGCGGTCTATCGATCCCGAAACGGCGTCAGGATAATCGACGATACCTACAACGCCAATCCTCACTCGGTCAAGGCCGCCATAGACGTGCTCTCCCATCTCCCGGGCAGACCCAAGATTCTGGTACTGGGCAAGATGTCCGAGCTGGGACGTTACTCCAGGCAAGGTCATCAGGAGGTGGGGGAATACCTGGCCGACAAGGACATAGATCATCTCTTCACCTATAGCAAACCGGCATCGGTCATCAAAACCTCAGCCATTCGCAGCGGCTTCCCGTCCCAGAAAGCCTATCACGCACAAAGTCGTCCTTTACTTCACCGCCGCATCCGAACCCTTATCAGACCGGGAGCGATCATTCTGGTCAAGGGTTCAAACGATGCGCGCATGAACCGTACTGTTAGGTACCTGCGGAAACACAAGATACAGGGGATACAGGGGATACAAGGGGACGGTTCTCTTGTGTCAAGGCAAAAGGCATGGTAGAATCTGAGAAAAGGGAGAAGGGCGCGTGAAGCAATGCCCAGGAAGCCAAGAGAAAAGAGTAAAACAGGAATCTACCATGCTATAGTTCGGGGAATCGGCCAGCAGGATATCTTTCATGAAGAAGACGATTTTCAGAGATACCTGGAAACAGGGAAAAAGGTATCGTTGGAAAGCGGGGTAAGCGTACTCGGGTACTGCTTGATGACCAATCACGTTCATTTATTGTTAAGAGAAGACGACGGCGATATATCAGTGTTTATGAAACGCTTGGGTGTAAGTTACGCCTACTGGTACAATTGGAAATACGAAAGAATTGGTCACGTGTTTCAAGATCGCTTTAAGAGTGAATGCGTAGAGGACGATGCATACCTACTGACAGTCATTCGCTACATCCACCAAAATCCCGTCAAAGCTTTCATCACAAACAAACCAGAAGAATATGAATGGAGCAGTTGCGCTGCTTATTATAAAGCGGATCGTAATACTTCCACATTTCCTGATACCAGTCAAATCCTAGGCATTGTACATAAGGATAAGAAAAGAGCGATTGAGGTACTTCAAAAATTTACGGAAGAGGGTAACGAAGACCGCTGCCTGGATTGTGATGAAACCAAACGAATCAGCGAAAGCGAAGCATATGAAATTACCAAGCTAATAATGAAGGATAAACCCGTAACGTCTTTACAGACGATGGATCAGGATGCACGAAATAAAATATTGCGTCGTTTAAGAAATGAAGGATTAAGCCTGCGGCAAATATGCAGGATAACCGGCTTGCCATTCCACATTGTCCGAAAGGCTTAGACATTGACACGGAAGAACCGTCCCCTTGTGTGCTTGTGTCTGTGTCCCCAAGCACGCACTAAAGACCACTGGAGGAGACTCCAATGCCAGAGATAATCACAAAGAACTGCCCCTTTTGCCAACCGGAGGAAGTTATCCTGGAAAATGAGCTGGCCTTCGTCATTTATGACAGGTTTCCAGTCAGTCCGGGCCACATGCTGGTCATAACCCGGCGTCATGTCAGCGATTTATTTGACAGCACTCCCGCCGAACGGCAGGCCGTAAACGACCTCCTGGAAGAGGCCAAAGCCCTGCTGGACCGGAGGTATCATCCCGATGGCTACAATGTGGGCGTCAACTGCGGCGAGGCCGCCGGACAGACTATCATGCACCTTCACATCCATCTAATTCCCCGCTACCGAGGTGATATGCCCAACCCCCGCGGCGGGGTACGGGGGGTTATTCCCGGAAAGCAGAAATATTAGCGGAGATAAATATGGGCAAGGAGGTAAAAGGCATGACCCGCCAGACTCAGGAATGCTGTCCCCGGTTTGATCCCGGACCCTGAGAACGGGGCAACTTGCCCGGATTGGCTCTGTCTTTCAGACCACACCTCCAAGTGGAACATGGATATCTATCTGGCGGTGGACAAAGAGGTGAGCGGTGCGCAAAACATTACGCTGAGGGCGGAGGCCATGCGGAAATAACCGGGCACATTCAAGTCGTTTGGCGGGCTTGGGATAATTGGCATAAAAAATACCGGGATTTCCCGGTAGCAGTTGTAAATATGAGTTTGGCTATACTCTGTCTCTCATCTCTCTCGGGTAAACATCAGGATGGCATCACGTAGTTCGCTTATGGTCTTGGTCAATTGGTCCAATTTGGATTCGGTGCGAACCAGGAGATAGATGGAGACTATTATGGGAAAGCCGTAATTGCCTACGCTTTGCAGCAGTTGTTCCATTTCTCACCACCCCTCTTCTGTTTGTAATCGCGGGAAAAATAATCGGCAGTTATTCATTGTTAAGGAGGCCTATCCGATCAGGTTGATGATAAAGATAAGGGGCGTTTTGCTTGCCCTGGGAACCCTGCAAAACGCCCCCGCTGGTTAGATCAGTTCAAGTTCGGATACATCGGTAATCACTATCCGGGCAGTTTCCTTGGCCACCAGGTCTCCCCCGGTGCTGGTGAATATATTCCTGGCAATTATGGCATCCATCAGTGATGCGGCTTCGGTCCCGGTAAAGGGTTCCTTAACATCCGGGAGCCTGATGGTGGTCATGCGGCCCAGTTCGTTGCTGAAGCGCATCTCCAAAACTCTGCTTGCCATCCCTCATCCTCCTTTCCTTATTTTTTTCCGGGCTTAGACGGGTTCGCCCGTCAGGGTTAGAATGTTCCTGCGCAAGACCTCGACCACAGTCTTGGTCTGAGCGCTACCAAGCAGGTCGGCTACAGCTTTGACATCATTGTCGGTCGATTCGGATTTGACGTTGCGATAAGACAGGTTCCTGTAGCGGGTCGCGCCCGCGGCAGTGACCCCATCTTCAACCACAATAATCAACTCACTGCTGGTGGCCTCTGCGTTAACTGCCATCAATCCCACCCCCTTTCAGTTGATCGGTATGGGCTTTAGGCCCACCAGCTACAGATTAAATCCCTCCCCATAACCAGGGCGTACACCCTCTGTTTTAGCGCCATGCAGTTTTGCATCTCAGGGATCCCCTCATTCCGGGAATCGAGCAACTTATTGTTTGCCTCTGTGCAAGCAGGTGTTTTCGACCCGTTTAAACTTTGAGATCCAAACAAGCAAATGAATTATGAAGATATGTTCATAGTCTCGTAAAACCAGTTTCACAATTGCCTGCTACCCTTTAACTAACAGAAATACATAGAAGGAGGCGGTTGCATGGTTTTCAAATTCAAAAGGCTGGCCGCATTCGTGGTTGCCGGGATGTTGGTAGCAGGACTTGCAGTTCCGGCGATAGGTGCAGATGCGGACACCCCGACCTCACTCAAGACGAGGTTTAAACAGTGGGTGAGGATGGGACCCAATCCGCAGGAGCGCCAGGCCAAACTGAAGGAGCTGCTCGACAGCGGCAAGATCACCCAGGAACAGTATGACAAGATGATCGCCAAGAAGCCCCAACGGTTTGACCGGTCAGATAGCAACTCCAATTAAGCATTGATCCAACAACCAGTCCCCACTTTTCCTGCCGAAAACAAGCCCTGCACCCGGGGCTTGTTTTCGACGGAATTGAGTGAGCGGGGAGGTTAGTCTCAGGGTCAGATAGAATTTAAAGGATAACTCTTGATGCCTGTTCCGAGTTTGCAAAGGGGGAACTCATGCGGTCCACCGTCCTCATTGTAGAAGATGACAGCCATATCAGAAAGCTCCTGCGTGACTACCTGCAGTCGCAGGGGTATGGGGTAGCCGAGGCCGCCAACGGCAAAGAGGCTCTCGAATGCTGGGAGCAGATCAAGCCGGATCTTATCCTGCTCGACATCATGCTGCCTTATTTATCCGGCCTGGAGGTGTTGAAAACCATCCGGATGAAATCGATGACCCCGGTTATTCTCCTCACTGCCAAATCAGACGAGGTGGATAAGGTGCTGGGATTGGGACTGGGGGCCGATGATTATGTCACCAAACCCTTCTCATCCCGGGAGGTGGCCGCCAGGATTGAGGCCATACTCCGTCGCACCTCGGCCGCGGGCGAGCCTGCGAGCCGTTTCTTAGGAAGGCTAAGGCTGGATACGCTGCACTATGAGGCGGAGATCGGAGGCAGGAAACTTGACTTGACCTCCACCGAATTCAAGATCTTGGCTTTGCTGGCAGAACATCCTGGTCGGGTTTACACTCGCCTGCAGATCCTGGAGAGGCTCTACGGGGACGCTTACGAGGGCTACGAGCGGACCATCGACACCCACATCAACCGGATCCGGCGCAAGCTGGAAAATGCACCCGGCAATCAGGCGGTAATCAAGGCCGTCTATGGAGTCGGTTATCGGCTCCTGATCGATGGAGAGAAAGATGGCAATTAAATTTGGCATATCCGGCCGCATCGCCGGTATCATCGTCCTGGTCGCGGTAGCCTCGGCGGCTATTTCAGGCGGCATGAGCGTTTACATCAGCCGACAACAGTTCAGCAACTATGTCTCGTTCACCGGGCAAAAACAGGCTGAGCGTTTATCCGACGCCAGCATCGATTACTATCTCCAACACCGAACCCTGGTGGGACTACAATCCGCATTGGTTAAAAAACCTCCTCAGGATTCGTTTCCCCCTCCTTCGGACAAAGCAGATCCCAGAACGCGTCCTGCCCCGGTGCGATTCACCATCACCGATATAAAAGGTCAGATAATGGCCGACTCCTCAGGTAAAAACGTAGGCCAGACCTTTAATTCAACCGGCCCGGATCTCACTCGCTATCCCTTACGACTGGAAAACGGCAAGTTGCTCGGCTACATATATATCGGCAATCGCATGCCCCTGGGACCCGGCAAAAAAGACGGCCTGGAGTTTGCCTTTCACCATCAGATACGTCTGCAGACCGGTCTCAGCGCCCTGATCGCGGCATTTTTATCCTTGGCGGTAGGAGTTCTTCTGGCACAAAGGATCGTGGCTCCGATCGGCGAACTCACCTCAGGCATCCATCAACTGGCTGCCGGCAACTTCGGGGTCCGAATCAAGCCCCGGGGAGACAAGGAGATCTACCAGCTGACTGAGGAATTCAACCAGATGGCCCAGCAGTTGCAGAACAACGAGGAAAACCGCCGTACCCTCATGGCCAATATAGCTCATGAAATCAGAACCCCACTTACCATTCTGCGGGGTGAACTGGAGGCTCTACAAAGCGGACGGATTGAAGCCAGCGAAGAGGTGGTGAGCTGCCTCATCGACGAGATCATCCGCCTTACCAGGCTGGTTAAGGATTTTGAATCGCTTAGCCTGGCTGAGGCCGGAGGACTGAGCCTTAATGTTCAGCCGTTGCAGGTATCCGAAATCATGGATTCGCTGATGCCCTTAAAACTGCTGATGGAGCAGGATCGCATAAGTTTTCAGACCAGAATTGATCCCGAGGTAAAAATGGTATATGCCGATCCCCACCGGCTGACGCAGATACTGATCAATCTGATCACCAACGCCACCAAAAATGTCGGCCAACAGGGATCTATCCATCTCCAAATTACCCCCGCTGAAAATGCGGTTCAGTTTGAGATCCGCGATAACGGTCCCGGCATCGCTGAGGAGGACCTGCCCCGCGTATTCACCCGATTCTTCAGTTCCGGGCGCAGTTCGGACGGCTATTCGGGCGGAACCGGACTCGGCCTGGCCATAGCCAAGAGCTTTGTGGAGGCGCACGGGGGAACGATCTGGGCGAAGAGCAAGGTCGACGAAGAAACCAGCTTTTTCTTCACCCTCCCCAACCGGCCTTCAATCCCCCCAATAATTGATACGGAGTGATGATTCTATGTCAGAAATGCCCCCAGAAGAATACATGCTTGACTCGGACCGGGTCAAGGAACTTTTGATAAAGAAACGTTTGCTGCAGATGAGCCGCAAGAAAAAGTTGATCTGGTCGGGGGCATTATTATTCCTTGCCTCCCTGGCCATCAGCTTTTATATTTGGCATTCGTCAAACAGCCAGGCCGGGTTTCTGACCTCCCCGGTCACCAGGTCGACTATCACCGATAACATAGAAGCTACCGGTACCCTGGAACCAATAATGAAGTCGGAAATGGGATTCAAGAACGACGGCGCCATTATCCTCTTGAATGTGCAGCCCGGAGATCGGGTGAAAAAGGGGCAGGTGCTGGCTAAGCAGGATGCCTCCAACCTGAAAGCGGTCCTGGAACAGGCACAGAGCACGCTGATCCAGGACGAGATCAACCTGCAAAGCCTGATTCTTAATCTGGAGAGCAACCGGAAAACGTTGGAACAGCAGGAGCGGTTGTTTGAGGCGGGAGTATCATCGGAACTCGAACGGGACACGGCGCGGAAAAACCTGCTCAAGAGCGAACTGGAAAAAGCCGCGGCCGAAGCCAAGCTGATCACGGATCGGGCCAAGGTGGAGCAAGCAAAGTCGGACCTGAGCGAGGCCACTCTGATCGCACCCTTTGACGGCATAATCGGGCAGGTTAACGGCCAGGTGGGCCAGCTCAACGGCATCAACAGCAACAGCAGCACCTTGCTAACAGTGATGAGCGAAGATTTGCAGCTCGCCGCTCTGGTCAATGAAGCCGATATAGGGCGGATTAAGGTGGGCCAGGAAGTTGAATTCACCAGCAGCGCTTTTTCGGATAAGGTCTTCAAGGGCAAGGTCTTGCGCATTACCCCGGAGGCGCAGACGGTCAGCAACGTCCAGTATTATCCCGTGCTCATTTCCTGTCTCGATCCGGAACACCAGCTATATTCAGGAATGTCGGTATCGGCGCGCATAATAGTAGTTCGGAAAAAGGATGTCCTGACCATACCTATGATGGCCGTCAGCTATGCCGCCACCTACATACGTGATCACCGCGAAGAGCTCGGCCTGACCTCGCCCGCCGCCATTGGGCGAAGACCGACTGACTCCCGGGCCAATCCTGCAAACCGAAGCAGCGAGTTAGGACAGTCGGGGACCGTCCTGGTGCTGGAAAACGGGAAGCCCACCATGAGAAGAGTGTCTCTCGG
>Ga0116191_1001578_pt1 | contig 18305 bp, 13 predicted proteins | sample AD_UKC111_MetaG_FD_89897 | JGI IMG/M metagenome (GOLD analysis project Ga0116191, IMG submission 89897) | Active sludge microbial communities of municipal wastewater-treating anaerobic digesters from Hong Kong - AD_UKC111_MetaG | ecosystem: Engineered > Bioreactor > Anaerobic > Digestate...
AGCTTGCCCTGCGGCAGTTATCTATAACCGCAATAGCCCCGTTAGAGAGCTTCATTGAAATGACGGCTGTATCAATATCGCCCGCTTCACCGATTGCAGGGTCAACAAGCACTGCGCCGTATGCAAAAACCTCCTCGACCTCTGCGCCCGACATAAACCTAACCATGTCAAAATCATGGATAGTCATGTCAAGGAAGATGCCACCCGAAACCTTGATGTAGCTCACGGGGGGTGCGCCCGGGTCTCTTGAACATACTTTAAGGACATTCATTTCGCCAATTTTTCCTGATGCAACGGCAGCCTGAGCCGAGCGAAAATTGTGGTCAAAACGGCGGTTAAAGCCGACCTGATATTTTACATTGCTTTTTTCAAGAGCCTTTTTTACCTCAAGGATTTTGAAAACATCGTGGTCAATTGGCTTTTCGCAAAAAATATGCTTGCCTGCCGCAATTGCCTCAAGAGAGATTGAGGAATGGGTATCCGTAGATGAGCAGATAAGCACTGCTCCTATTTCCTTATCCTCAAGAATCCGGTGGTAATCCGTATAGATTTCATTGACACCCATATCCTGAGCCCATTTTTTTGTATCTTCTGTCATAAACGGGTCGGCAATTGCTTTGACGGTTGCGTTTTTTACATAGTTCATTATGGATTCGCAGTGAACCTTGCCGATTCTGCCTGCGCCGATAATACCGACATTTATCATATTAACTCTCCTTATTTTTGCCCTACGGGCTTATTTATATTGTGCCATCCCATGTTGAGACCTTAGTTGCTTTTTTCTCGTGCTCGTCAAACCAGTGAGTAGTTACCGACTTCGTTTCGGTGAAGAAACGGAAACCGTCCTTTCCTAGGGTATGCAAATCGCCGAAAAAGGAATTTTTATGCCCACAGAACGGGAAGAAACCAATGGGGACGGGAATACCGACATTAATTCCGACCATGCCGCCGTGTGTGTTCCTGGCAAACTCCCTCGCATAATAACCGCTCTGCGTATATATGACCGAGCCGTTAGCAAACGGATTGGCGTTCATGACGGCAAGACCCTCTTCAAAATCCTTGACTCGTTTTATGCAGAGGACTGGGCCGAAAATCTCAAATGTGCCGACGGTCATTTCGGGAGTAACCTTGTCGAGAATTGTGGGTCCGATATAAAAGCCTTTTTCGTAGCCTTCAACGACTATGTCACGCCCATCTAGTACAAGCTCCGCGCCCTGTTCAATGCCTTTGTTAATCCAGTCTATAACGCTCTGCTTGTGTGCTGCGGAATAGACCGGCCCGAGATTTGTGCTCTTTTCGTATGACGGACCGACCTTTAGCTGTAAGGCTATCTGTTTAATCTTAGCAACAAGCTCATCTGCGATTGACTCCTGTGCAACAACAACGGGTAGAGCCATGCAACGCTGACCGGCACAGCCGAAGGTGGCGTTGATTATGCCTGCGGCCGTTCTGTCAATTGCGGCATCCTCAAGAACAAGCGCATGGTTTTTTGCCTCGCAAAGAGCCTGAACTCTTTTGCCTGCCTCTGCCGCAGTTGCATAAACATATTTGCCGACCTTGGTTGAACCGACAAAGGAGACACCCTTGATTATCGGGTTTGTGAGCAGCTCCTTGTTAACCGTTCTGTCACAGGTTATTACATTTAGGACACCATCGGGCAGCCCCGCTTCGCGGTAAAGCTCGCAGATTCTCAGTGAAGTTAAGGGGGTTGCTCCCGCGACCTTGAGAACGATTGTGTTGCCGCAGGCAATGCACATCGGTGTCATCCAGCCCATAGGTATCATTGCGGGGAAGTTGAACGGCGACATTCCTGCAAAAACACCGAGGGATTCACGGTATGTAACGGTGTCATAGCCGCTTGAGGCATCCATGATGGAATCGCCCTGAATCAGTGACGGCAGTGAGCAGGCAACCTCGGTTGCCTCCTTTGCCTTGAGGACATCGCCCTTTGCCTCCTCGTAGCTTTTGCCCTGCTCTTTTGAAACCAGAAGGGTCAGCTCTTCGAGATGGCTAACCAGAAGCTCCCTGACCTTATATAAAATTTGAACTCTTTTCATAACAGGGACATGTGACCATGTCTTATATGCTTGATGAGCATTATCTATTACCTGCCTGACCTCATCAAGTGTCATGCAAGGGCTTCTGGCAATTAGTTCGCCCGTACTGGGGTTATAGACATCATAGAATTTGTCAGCACTTGACTCTAAAAACTGATTATTCGTAAAATATTTTAATGTTTCCATTTCATCCTCCTGCTGCGGTCATATGCCGGCTTTTTTATTTATATATTCTCTCGCTATTTTTGCATATTTGAATGGATTTGCAATTGCAGGGTCCTGCTCCGCTTCAACAAGGAGCCAGCCCTCATAGCCCGCCTTGTCAAGAATGTCAAAAATCGGCGTGAAGTCAATTGCCCCGTCCCCCGGGACAGTAAAAGCTCCAAGCCTTACCCCCTTCAAAAAGCTCAGGTGCTCATCCCTGACCCTTTTGATAATTTCAGGTCTGATATCCTTAAGATGAACATGCTTTATGCGGTGAGCGTATTTTTTGAGAACGGCGAGATAATCCTCTCCGCAGTAGGCAAGGTGACCGGAATCAAAGAGTAAGAAAACGCTCTCTCTGTCCGTCATATCCATCATTGTATCAATTTCCTCAGCGGTCTGCACAACGGTACCCATGTGGTGGTGATAGGTCATTGTAATGCCATATTCTCTTGCGATAACTCCCAGCTTAGATAACCCCTGAGCGAACTTCTTCCACTCCTCACCATTCATAACATATTTTTTTTCGAATACAGGAGTTTCCATTTGCCCCTGAATGCTGTGGCTCTGCTCGGAAACACCGATTCTCTTTGCGCCGCAGGCGGCAAGGAAGGTACAGCTCTCCCTAAAATCCTTTTCAACCTGCTCAAAGGGAGCAGTGAGAATAAATGATGAGAACCAGCGGTTTGCAATGCTCAGACCTCGGATGTTTAAAGCATCGAGCAGCTCCGGTACGGACTTTGGGTATTTGTTGCCGATTTCACAGCCTTGAAAGCCTGCAAGAGCCATTTCGCTCACGCACTGCTCAAAGGTGACCTCGCCCCCGAGGTCGGGCATGTCATCATTTGTCCAGCCAATAGGTGCTATGCCCAGCTTGATTTTTTTTGCATCCATAATTCATACCCCTATTTGAAAAAAATTAATATTTTCTTGCCTCTTTAAGCCTTTCCTCTCTTTCAATGAGAGCCTGTTTCCCTTTATTCGTTCTAGGGATATCTGAGCAGCCGACATTCCACCAGCTCCCGTATCCGTCAGTCATAGTTTTTGGCAGAGTTTTTATGTCAATGAGAACGGGCTTTGTTTGTTTAAGGGAATCAAGCAGGGCCGCTTTAAGCTCGCTCATAGTCTTTGCCGTATATGTAATAAAGCCGTAGCCCTTTGCGCACATTGCATAGTCAATGTTAAGGAAATCGCCCTCTCTTATGGGCTTGTCACCCTCCCTGTAGCGAAGCTCCGTGCAAAGGGAATCCACTCCCTGCCCCATCTGAAGGTTATTTATGCAGCCAAAGGATGCATTATCAAAAAGAAGGATATTAATTTTAATCTTCTCCTGAATTGCCGTAATCATTTCGGAATGAAGCATATTGTAGCTGCCGTCTCCCACGAAAGCATAGACCTCGCTTTCGGGCCATGCAAGCTTTGAGCCAAAGGCGCCGGCTATTTCATAGCCCATGCAGGAATATCCGTACTCCATATTATAGGAATCAATGCAGTCGGTAGTCCACATCCTCTGCAGGCAGCCGGGCAGTGAGCCTGAAGCTCCAACAAGAACTGCGTTTTCGGGGATGAGCTCTCTTATTAAACCAATTGCGGAGGTCTGGCAGATTTCACCGCCGGTGGCCTCATTGAATTTTGACAGACTGTCCTCCATACGGTTCTTGTTTTCAGGAACAAAGCCCTTACCCGTATAAGAAATGCTGCAGAGTCTCTCCATTTCCTTTGCCCAGGCCGCCTTTGCATCAGCAATTTCGTTTTTGTAGCCTGAGACATAGCCGTCAAGGTGCTTTTCGAGTGCATTTACGCCCTCAAGGGCATCGCAAGTCATTGACACACTGTCAAGCTTGCCGGCATGGAATTCGCTTGCGTTAATGGCGGCTACCTTTGCACCCGCATATAACCATTTTGAGGATGTTGTAAAATCGGAGAACCTTGTGCCTATGCCCAATATCAAATCGGCCTCTTTCGCAAGAGTGTTTGCACTCGAATTTCCCGTTGCACCTATGCCGCCGACATTGAGGTAATGACTTGACTCAATTGCGCTTTTGCCCGCCTGAGTTTCGGCAAAGGGGATATTATGCCTTTCGCAGAAGCTTTTTACCGCTCCGCCTGCCATACTGTACCTGACTCCGCCGCCGACTATGACAAGGGGCTTTCTGCTGCTTTTTAGCGCAGAGGCTACGGCACTGACTTCATAATCACAGGGAATTACTCTGCGAATGAAATGCACCCTTTTCCGGAAAAATTCCTCGGGATAGTCGTAGCTTTCGCCCTGAACATCCTGACACATCGCAATGGCGACTGCACCAGTATGGGCGGGGTCAGTGAGGACTCTCATAGCGTTAGTGAGTGCTGACATAACCATTTCGGGGCGTGTTACCCTGTCAAAATAACGGGCGACAGCCTTAAAAGCATCATTTGTTGTCACCGCCGCGCTGTAAAGCTGCTCGACCTGCTGCAGAACAGGGTCGGGTTGGCGGGAGGCAAAGCTGTCCCCCATAAAAAGCAGAAGGGGTATGTTGTTGACGGTTGCCGTTGCGGCAGCGGTGACCATATTTGCCGCACCCGGACCTATTGAGGACATACAGGGCAGGATTTTAAGCCTGTTGTGCATTTTTGAATATGCTATTGCCGCCTGTGCCATGCCCTGCTCGTTTTTGCCCTGATAGACCTTGAGAGAATGCTCCGCCTGTGAAAGAGCCTCGCCGACGCCAAGCACGCAGCCATGGCCGAAAACGGCATAAAACCCTTCGACAAACTTGCTTTCAATCATTCTGCCATCTTTTTCAATCGTAACATACTGATTGTCAAGATACCTTACAACAGCCTCGCCAGCTGTTAAGCGAATTGTTTTCTGCAAAAAACTCACCAGCCTTATTTATTTAGTAGCCATGTGTATCTTTTATCGTCAATTCTGTCCGTCCACGGGTTTCCGTCTAGGTGCCTTATCATCCAGCAGCAGTACATCGGGTAGCCGGGAGCGGTGACCTGAGGGTGATTGAGTCCCCCTGGGAAGCAGCCGCAGCTCCCGTCCTTGATTGTATGGGCGGTTTCTCCGATAAAGCAGGCGCCGAAGCCCTCCGGCCTTTCAAATTTATAATAATATACCTCGGGTTGAGGGTGTTTGTGCGGAATATAGCTCCACCACCTGCCCTGCCTTGCATAAACCTCACCGATTACCATGTTTGAATAGGGTGCATTTCCGTAATCAAAAACAGTCAGCACATCCCTTGTTGCGGTATCCTCCCATTTTCCTTCACAGGAAACGAAGGAGCTGCAGTCCTGTGCCCTGTAAAGCTTTGCGGGGAATATCCGTTCGTTGACCGTGCTTTGAACGATGATTTCACTGTCGCATTCGGCAGTGACCTTAACGCCGACTCCCTTGGGGAAATGGAGGCAGGTCGGACCTTCCCTAAAAACTCCTGCTCGTGATGCCTTCTCTTCTTTGCCTTCAAAAAAGAAAGTGATGCCACCCTCGGTCAGGAGAATTGCCGTCTCCTTATCTGCCGACAAAAAATCTCTGCTCTCACCCTTTTTGAGCTTAAAAACTGAAATGTCCATGAGCATACCTTTGTTTTTGCCGCTTATTTCACAGAGCACTTTTTCCCCTTCAAGAAATTCCGGATAAAAAAACATTTTTGTCCCTTCTTTTGAAATGATTAGCCTCTTGCTACCATATCGCCGTATTTTGACTTGCTCTCGGCGATGAATTTTTTAACCTCGTCAATAGTCGGCATAAAGAGTGAGCAGCCGTGCGCCGCAACGAGCATTGAAGCGGAGGCACTCCCCAATTCAAGGCACTCCATAATGTCCCAACCCTCAAGCAGACCGTAAATAAAGGCAGAGCCGTAGCCGTCCCCACCGCCGAAGGATTTAAGCGCAACAACGGGGAAGGGCTTAATGGAAAATTCGCCATCTGCGGTATAGGCAGTCGAGCCCTGCTTACCGTGCTTTATAATAATTATTTTGTTGCCCTTAGCCATCCAGTATTTTGCGGACGCTTTATCGTCCCTTCCCTTTTCGGTTATGGACTCCATGAGGTCAAATTCCTCTCTCGAGCCCATAATCATGTCGCTGTTTTCGGCAACAATCGAGTAGTATATGGCTTTTTCGTCCTCGTTCTTCCAGTTATATGGTCTGTAATCAATGTCAAATATTATTTTAGTATCCGTCTTTTTTGCAAGATACATGGCCTTAAGGCAAGCCTCTCTTGAAGGGCTTTGCGATAGAGCCGTACCGCTTATCAGGATAGCCTTTGCGCAAGCGATGTAGCTCTCGTCGACATCGTCGGGGTGGAGCATTAAATCGGCTATTCCGTCACGGTACATGAGAATGCTGCTCTCCGTTGGTGACAGTATTTCGGTGAAGGTAAGTCCCAGCTTTTCACCGTTTGCTGCGCGTGAAATATGGGAGACATCGATGCCCTCTTTTTTGAAAAATTCCGTTACATAGTCGCCGAAGCGGTCATCTGATACCTTGCCGATAAAGCCGACCTTTTTGCCGAGCCTGGCAAGCCCAACAGCAATGTTTGCGGGTGAGCCGCCGACATATTTTTTAAAGGTGTCGCTTTCAGCAAGTGTTTTGAAATAATCAACGGGGTTGAAATCAATTGCAACCCTGCCCATCGGTATTAAATCCAAAGGTCTTTTTTTATCAAAATCTATGTAGCTCATACTGCCTCCTATATGGTTTTTATTCTATAACTATGCCCTTAGCTTTTCTCTGCTGGGCAAGCTCTGCCGTTATTTTATCCTTCTTCTCTCCGACAAGGTCATAAAAGAATATCGGTATTGCACACAGCAGGAGGCTTATGCCCGGCACAACGGAAATAAGTGAGAACATGGCAAGCCTCTGGGTTGTTGCAAGCTCATAGGCAGCCTTGACAACCTGACTGCTGAGCATATCGCTGGGGTTAAGGTTAATAACAATATACATAAGCACTATTACCGTTGTTGCAAGTGCATTTCCGAGCTTGTTGACAAAGGACTGGCAGGCGGAGCCGAGCGCCGTATCCCTGTATCCTGTTTTCCACTCCATATAATCGAGACTGTCACCAATCATGGCATAGGCTGCGATGTTCAAAACACCCATGGGGATACTTGAGATAATTAGAAATGGTATGCAGGCATAAATATTATGAAACCAGCCGAAGATGTTCCCGACACCGACAAGTGTTGTCAGAATACTTGCCAAGAAACCTGCCACGCAGGTAAAAATGACTATCTGCTTGTTATTAAATTTTTTATAAAGCAGGGGCATGAAAAGCATTGCGCCGAACATGCCGATTGCCGCGCAGGCCATGAATATTGTGTTAACTGCACCGATACTTTTTTCGACATAAGCGGTTCTTTCTGCAAGAGAAACGCTGTCCTTGATTTCAGGCCCGATATAGAGAGCATATCTTGCAACATGAATTGCCGCAGCCTGAATCATGTACCTTCCGCAGCTAAGCACACCCATAACAGTCACAAGCATGAGCGGTTTGCAGTGGAAAATACGGCTCAGGGTTGACGGCTCGCCGGCATCCCTCTTCATTTTGCGTGGGATTATTACTCTCTCCTTGATATGAAAATACGAATTGACAAACAAAGCTATGCCTATTGCAGAAATTATAACGGCAAGCAGCATATATTTGCGCTTGTTCATTTCAATTGCGCTCAGGTTGTTTGAAATCTTGGGAAGAATCAGACCAAGCGCAAGGAACAGCCCTATTGTAACGGCTGTACCAATGCCGTTGAGCGTTCTACCGAGAGAAATGGTTTTCTGCCTCTCGTCGGGGTTCGGAGTCAGTACATTTGGCAAACTCCAGAACGGCACATCGCTCATTGTATAAATCATGCCCCACATAACATATACAGTTGCGGCATAAACCATGAGGCTTGTCCCCCTTAAACCGGGGTCAAAGAACATCAAAAAGGTCAGAATAGCAATAGGCACTGCCGTGAAAATAATATAAGGCTTCATTTTGCCCCATTTTGTGGTGTATCTGTCAACAATCATACCCATCATAGGGTCATTAATAGCATCCCATACCCTTGCAAGGAGCATAAGCAGCAGCACAAAAATAAGGGGCAGCTGAAGAACACTTATGTAGAAATCAGAAATGTAGCTTGACATTGTGGCATATATCATGCCCTGCCCGAGTGCGCCGAAGGCATAAAGCCACATTTCCTTCTTGGGCATATAATTTTTTGATGCTGCAACAGTAGTGGAACCAATTTGTTTTTCTGCAGTTTTTTTGCTCATAAATATACTCCTGTTTGAATTTTATGGTAAATAATCCAAAACTTTACACAATATTAATCATACATTATTAACAGTAAATTTTCAATAGAAAGATTACTGCTGGGGGACATAAAATAATGGGAAAACAAAAATATTAATAACGCGGGAAAAATCCCAAGGATTCTCCCGCGTTAATAATATAGGTGTTCAGCTTGGATGCCGATAGCTATTTAAAATCCCTATAAAACTCATCAATATATCTCACAACATCCTCCCTTGTTCCCTTGAATGGGCCTGGGGTTTCCATTTTGTTTGAAACAGTGGCCGCTGCAAACAGCAGGGAATCCTTAATATCGTGTTCGAGCCTTTCGTTTATGTAGGCGGCAAAGGTAGTGTCGCCTCTGCCCGTTCTTCCGCTGAGGTTTCTTGCTCTTAAAGGGCAGGAGTAAAAGTCATTTCCGTCATAAACTATTACCTCTGTGTTGTGGGTAATCATGACCTCCCTTGCTCCCCAGCCGAAGAGGAGCCTTGCAGCTTCGTACCTATCCTCAAGCCCGGTCATAATCTGAGCCTCTGCGGCATCGGTCTTAAGATATGTCACATAGGGCAGAACCTTCTTTTTATCCGCCCAGTCCTCAAAAAACATCGAGCCGTCAAGGCTCACATGGCGCAGGCAGGCCTGAACATCCACGGCGATGGGTGCTTTTTTTGAAAGCTCAATCATCATTTCACTGCTGAAATCGCCGTAAATCAGCCCTGCAAAATGGTAGATATCCGTATCCAAATCAGGGATGTCGGAAAGTAAAAACGGGTCTCCCTTGCTTGAGCAGGAGCAGATTCGCCTCTCCTTATCGGCAGTAAGGTACTGATTCTTCATATTTGTGGAGGCCTTTGACGGTATGCAGAATATATCCTCCTTAGGTATTGTGAAGGTATCCATTCTGTCCATATCTGCAGGGGCGACCTTTGTGACAGCGGCAACAGTATGCCCCAGAGCGTGAGCAGAGGCGGAGGAATAAACCACAGCCCCGCCGACTATTTTTTCCTCATTGCCGAGATGGTCAATATTATAGTCCATAGTGATATGACCGATTATTACCGAACTGTAATGCTTCATTTTACTTCTCCCTGATTTTATATTTCGTAAACTGCCATTTCGTCAACAACCTCGATGCCGTCATATGGAGCGAACTCGTCCTCAGGCGAATAATTGGGGTTCAGATGAGTTGCAAGAATACGAATACCCGCTTTTTTATATATTTCTATAGCCTTGTCGGTGGTCATATGAGGCCCGATAAATCCTACGGGCTTGCTGCAGTCCGCAAGCATACAGTCGGCACCCTCAATGGCTTTATAAATATTCGGTGTGAACATTGTGTCACCAGTATAAACAAAGGTTTTACTTCCTTCAATCCTTATTGCGTAGTCTGGAGCAGTATGGTTCATAAAAAAGAATCGAAGATTGAGCGTACCGACCCTTATTTCAGAGCCTTCATCAATGCTGACCACCTTGAAATTCGGGTGAGTTAGCAGTAGCCTGTACCATTCACTGTCCTCATAATGAACGTAAACAGTCACGGAATGCTCAAGACATTCGAGCAGATATCTGAAGGTTAGCAAATCACTTGTATGATCAAAATGAAGATGTGAAAGGAATATCGCATCAATCTTTTTAACATCAATTATCTTCTGCAAACGGCAAAGGGTACCCGCTCCCATGTCAAGCAGGAGGTTTATGTCGTTATCCTCAACAAGGTAGCTGCTTGTGGCACCGTAGCCCTCCTTAGCAAAGGGCCCATATTTACCCAACACTGTAACTTTCAACTGAATCCTCCTCTAGCCCTCGGCTGTATTCCTCTTTTCTGCTGTCAATAACATTATTCTTCAAAATATTCAGCCTCAGAATTTCCCTGACCTTCATATAATCCTTTGTCATAAAATCACCGGCAATTATGTTTGCGCTTTCGAGATAAAAGGGATTCGATGCAATGCCGTCAATGAGCTTTTTAAAATGGGGACGCAGCTCCTCGTCAAGCTTCCTCGGAGATGTCAGACCAACTGGCACACCAAAATTCGGTGTTTGCTGAGTCTGAAACCAGTAGAGCCCGTCCGTTTGATAATCATCAAAGAACCTGAGCGTCTCTTTCACAAAGTCCTCGGCATGGGAGCCGTTGACCTTCTTTTCCCAGGGGAAAATATGAGTGCAGGCAACGCTGTAATCATAGTCCTGCTGATAGTTCAGCAGCAGGTACCGTTTGCCGGATTTTCTTATATCGCCCATTGTTACCTTTGAAATATTGTCGAACTCGGTAAAGGCATTTATTTCGGGATGAATGTATTCCTTAAGCAGCTTATTAACCTTTGCCGCCTCCGCCTTATATTTGAAGCGGAAAGGCCCTATCTTTTGAGGATAATACTCCCTGATGTCAAAAATATAAAACTCCGTGTTATTTTCTTCAAGCGCTTTTTTGATACAGGAGAGAACATTCCTGAAGGGCTCGCCCTTTGAAAGCCCGTGACATATGACTATTTCCCCTTTTTTGTTCGTATCGAGCCTTATGCAGAAATGCCTTATGCCGTATTGAATCTGAGTATAAATATCATCATCCTGACAGCATGCCATTTTGGGGAAATTGCGTGTGCCTGCATTGTGGGAACCAGGAATAACCAGACTGTTGAGCTTGACATCGTCCTTAATAAAAGACATCCATCTGTTGTAAATCATTAATACTCCTCCTGCTTAGAAATTATTGAGGCAAACCTGTATTTTACTCTTTACAACATCCTTTATTTTATCAATTGCATCTCTCATGTAAACCTTAGGGTCAAATTCATCAGGCTGCCTTGCAAGGCCTGCCTTTATGCCCGCCGTATATGCCTGGCGCAGTTCAGTGGCAAAATTAATCTTGCTTATGCCGGCTTTTATACAATCGGCAAGGACACTGTCTGATAAACCTGATGCGCCGTGCAGCACAAGCGGAGTTTCAATTTCCTGGCGGATTTCTTCAATTCTCCGTACATTTATTTTCGGCGTGCCTTTATATACTCCATGAGCCGTGCCGACACCAATGGCAAGGGTACTGACCTTACTTTTTTGAACAAATTCTGCAGCCTCGCTGACCTTTGTATAGCTTGCTTCAAGGTCGATATCTCCATCCTCCTTGCCGCCAATGGTACCAAGCTCACCTTCAACCGAAATCCCAAGCGGCAGGGCATAGTCCGCAACCTCTTTCGTCAGTCTAATGTTTTCCTCAAAGCTCAGGCTACTGCCATCAAACATGACGGACGAAAAGCCTCGGCTAATGCAGCTTTTTGCAAGCTCAAGACTGCTGCCATGGTCAAGGTGCATTGCATAGTCAACATCGGTGTCTGCCATTAACGCCTTCATTATTGCAGGATAGGTACCAATGCCGCCGTAGTTTAGGGTCCGCGGTATGGTCTGCACAATGAGCGGGACTTTCAGCTCGTGCATTACCTCCGAAACCGCAAGTGCGGATTCAAGGTTATCAATATTAAAAGCCGGTACGGCCCAACCCTTTTGAGAAGCGTTGTTCATAAGAGCATATGCAGAAACTACAGCCATTTTTTTCCTCCTAATTTACATATAAAAAGAATAGCATTGAATTTTATAAAATTCAAGCAAAAAAATAAATAATTCCTGCAGATGTTTGGAAACATTTTCATTTGAAATCAGAAGTAATGATGGGTGATAATAGATAGGTTAAGAAAAAACGGGGGATAAAAAGATGAAGGTTACCGTTATTGGCTGCGGGCGCTGGGGTTCGCTTATTGCATGGTATCTTGACAAAATCGGACATGAGGTAACTTTGTACGGAAGGGCCTCATCAGGGCATATGCGGCGGTTTTTATCAGAGCACCGAAATGATTTACTTATTCTACCTGAATCGGTCGGGTTATCAACGGATTTGGGCAGCGTCTGCGGTGCCGATGCTGTAATTATTTCAATCAATTCACAGGGTCTGCAGAGCCTGACGGACGAGCTTTCCGTATACCGCCTAAGAAATAAAATATTCGTGCTTTGCATGAAGGGCGTGGAAATATCGACAGGGAGAAGACTGTCGCAGATTGCACAGGATAACCTTGATTCCTCAAACGCCATTGCTGTGTGGCTGGGCCCGGGGCATGTGCAGGAGTTTTACAGAGGAATACCAAACTGCATGGTTATCGATAGTACCGACCAAAAGGCAAAGGAGCTTCTTGTCAACGAATTTTCGAGCGACCTTATCCGCTTCTATTACGGGCAGGATTTAATAGGCAATGAAATTGGCGCAGCGGCGAAAAATGTTATCGGCATTGCGGCAGGCATTCTTGACGGGCTGAACCTCTCAACACTCAAGGGTGCGCTCATGTCAAGAGGCACAAGGGAAGTGGCCAGACTTATAAAGGCAATGGGCGGAAACGAGCTTTCAGCATACGGCCTTTGCCATTTGGGAGACTATGAGGCAACCGTTTTTTCACAGTTTAGCCATAACAGGAAATACGGGGAAATGTTCATAAAGGGTGAGCACTTTGCCGAGCTCGCTGAGGGCTGCTACACGGTGAAGGCGATGCTAAGCCTCAGTGAAAAATATGAGGTCGAACTGCCTATATGCAGGGCAGTTTATGAGATACTTTATGACGGCGCCGATGCAAAGAATGTGTTAAACAAACTTTTTGAAAGAACTCTGAAAAATGAGTTTTGATTCAGAACATGCTGGCTTTTTATAATTATCAGCTTTGCAGTTGACAAAAGGCTTTCCGGCAGGTATATTTCAGAATAAGGGAAGCTATGAATGAAGCTAGGGAGGTTAATTAAATGGCAGCAGCTCAAACAGGTAAAAGGAGGCATAAAATCTGGCTTATCCTTTTGATTCCATTCATTATCATCATATTGGGCGCAACTACCGTTTTTTTTGCAGATGCTCCTCAGAGAAGGGAGCTTCAAGCGATTTCAATTGGAAATATAGATTTTACAAAGCTGCGTGATGGTACATATATTGGGGAATTTAAGGCATCAAAGGGTGAAGCAAGAAATGCAAGTGTTAAAGTTTGCATAGCCGGAGGGGAAATTACGGAAATAAAAATACTTAAAGGTGCGGTGGACGAAAAGGGCAATCCCAAAGAAATAAACAACGGGATGACAATCGATGATTTGTTTCAAGAGGTTGTGCAGAGCGAAACGCTAAAGGTTGACGCAATAAGCGGAGCAACGCTCACCTCCAACGCCCATTTGAAAGCATTGGAAAACGCACTAAAGCAGGCGCAGGCAGAATAAGGCATTCAATGCAAAAACGAAAAACCCCTATTGTAGTTTTCATACTCAATAGGGGTCAATTTTACGAAGCTGTAGGGTTCAGGGATTAAACTATCTGCGGCAATTGTGGAATATTAGGTTATCACCAAATGTAAAGTATTTCACTAATTCCGATAGGAATTTGGTTCATTGAAAAAAGACACCCGAGGGTGCCTTTTTTCTGGCGCGCCAGGAGGGACTCGAACCCCCGACCTTTTGGTTCGTAGCCAAACACTCTATCCGGCTGAGCTACTGGCGCATTTTTAGCCGCCTAAGTATATTAGCACAGTCGCAGATAAAAATCAACAGTTAAACCAAAAATATTTTTTATCAAGCAATGTTTATTTTTATGATTTTGTGATATAATTAATCAATTATTTTTTTATCATTCGGAACACCGCAATTCTTTCGTTAATTATGTTAAGGAGGAATGAGAAATGGAAATCAAATTTGACGAAAAATTCGCCAAGGAAGGGCTGACCTTTGACGATGTTCTTCTCGTGCCCGCTGAGTCGAGTGTACTCCCAAAGGATGTCAGCCTCAAAACAAAGCTTACATCAGATATTATTCTCAATGTGCCGCTCATGACCGCTGCAATGGATACCGTAACGGAATCCCGAATGGCAATTGCAATAGCCCGAGAGGGCGGTATAGGGGTTATTCATAAGAATATGTCAATAGAGCATCAGGTAGGTGAGGTTGATAAGGTCAAACGCTCCGAAAACGGCGTTATCAAAGAGCCATTCTTCCTCGCTCCCGACAATACTGTCATGGATGCAGAGGATTTAATGAAAAGGTATCGTATTTCGGGGGTGCCGATTTGTGAGAACGGCAAGCTTGTAGGGATAATCACAAACCGTGACATGAGATTTATGACAGATTTTTCAGTCAAGATCAGGGAGGTCATGACTAAGGAGAACCTTGTTACATCCCATGTCGGTACAACTTTAGCTGAGGCCCAGAAGATACTCATGGCGCATAAAATTGAAAAGCTTCCTCTTGTTGACGGCAACGGAAGGCTTAAGGGCTTGATAACAATAAAGGACATTGAAAAGGCGGTTCAATACCCGAACTCCGCAAAGGATTCAAACGGCAGGCTTCTGTGTGCCGCTGCAATAGGGGCTACCTCAGATGTTCTCGAGCGTGCTGCAGCTCTCGCACAGGTGCAGGTGGACGCTTTCGTTCTTGATTCCGCTCACGGGCATAGCAGGAATATTCTTCAGGCCGTTTCAAAGGTCAAGGCCGCATTCCCCGACATTCCGGTTATTGCCGGCAATGTTGCAACAGGAGAAGGCACAAAGGCTCTAATTGATGCTGGTGCGGACGCCGTCAAGGTTGGCATAGGCCCTGGCTCAATCTGTACAACAAGGGTTGTTGCGGGCATAGGTGTGCCGCAGATAACGGCGATATATGATTCAGCAAATGTTGCCGCAAAATACAATATTCCTATAATAGGTGACGGAGGTATAAAATACTCGGGCGAAATAGTCAAGGCAATTGCCGCAGGCGCAAGTGTCGTTATGGTCGGCTCGCTTGTTGCGGGCTGTGAGGAGTCGCCCGGAGATACAGAGATTTATCAGGGCAGGCAGTTCAAGGTATATCGTGGCATGGGCAGCCTTGGAGCTATGGCAAACGGCAGCAAGGACAGGTATTTTCAGGAGGATAACCGTAAGCTTGTGCCCGAGGGCGTTGAAGGGCGGGTGCCTTATAAGGGACCGCTTTCCGATACGGTGTTTCAGATGCTAGGGGGTCTCAGGTCAGGTATGGGTTACTGCGGATGCGCAACAATTGAGGAGCTTCAGAAAAACTCTAAATTTGTTCGCATAACAAATGCAGGCCTTGTTGAAAGCCATCCTCATGATGTTTTCATCACTAAGGAAGCACCTAACTATTCAGGCGGGCAATAATAGAGCAACATAAATACCGGGGCTGCAAAGCCCCGGCCTTTTGTTATAACTGGGATATTTCCTTCCTAAGCCTGCGCTTTGCATAGCTAAGAATGAATTTCATGCGGTAAAGGGTTCGCCTGAAGTTATTAACCTCAGACATCCTTTGCTCTTGTTCGGTGAGTATGAAGGTGCACTCCCTTGGGCTAAGCCTGTCAAACAGCTGGCAGGCTGTTTTAGCAAAAGCTTCATTCTCTGTTGCCGAGGCGGCAAGGATAATAATACTCTCATCATCCGGGAGGCTCAGGATTTTTGCACCCTCGGGTATTTCAAACGAGTATTTAAAGAAATAAATCTGCCGCCCGTATTCATCGCCGCCGCTGCTGTGGATATGTGTGGTGTTCCATGCAAGAGTATCTGTTTTAATATACCCCGTTTCACCCTCGGAATATATATCCCAGGCGGCAATGCGCTCAGTGGCACTCTGCAATGAAACAGAGAAAGCTCTGCCATCCAGCACAAAATCACAGGCTTTGTCACCACTAAAAGAGGCGGCAATAATATGGAGCCTGCCGCAGCCCTCAGGGATTGGAATCTCCTGCCCGCTGCAGGCAAGGGCGTTTAATTCACCGTCTGAAACTGGGCCTGTTTTGAAGGTCACGCCTCCGCACTGAATTTCCTCCGGGAATTGCTCCGCAGGGATTGAACCGCCGCATGGGAGATGGCCATCTTTTCTGTCAGCGTTTGATGAAACTATATCAATATTATAGGGGAGGAGAATAGGAACGCTTACTGCAGCGTTTGAAATGAACGGAGGCTTTACCTTAATTGCGAAGCTTTTTACTTCAAAAGGGCCTATGTCAAAAACAAGCTTTCCGTCAACGGGTATGACTGCACCCTTCTCCTCCTCCGAAGCATATATTTCCCTCGCTTCAAGGATTTCACCGCAAACGGATAAGGCTGTACCAGTATGAGCCTTGCCTATCCCCTCGTTAACTCTTATTACAATTTCATCCGAGTTTTCCGCCATTTTAACCGCACGGATTATTACATCGTTGTCATTAATACCACAGAGGGAAGCTTCATTGCCGAGCCGGCCCTCATGCCCTGAAACAACAAAGGTTGACATGGGCTCGTTGAATTCCATTCCCTTTGCCTGCGTTCCGTTTTGCCATGAACCGCTATGAGAATAAATACCGAAGGAGAAGCGGTTAAGTCCCAAATCTTGAAGGTTCTGCGCCTCCCTGTATGCGGCACGGGGCGTATATATCCCAGTTAGACGCAGTGTGTTTTCATTCCGCTTATCCCAGCCGTATTTGCTGTCGCTCAAAATTGAAACTCCGCATCTGCCACTCTTGTCTGTAATGTCTGCCCACATCTGAGCGGGGACCTCATATAGTCTTTTGCAAAGGTTTCCCCTTTCGATAACTCCAAGCCCAAGGTCAAAGGTTGCTTTTTCGTTTGAGACGGCAAGAGGAAATTCGGTTTTTAACAAGGTTCTGAGTGAGCGCCATTCAATTTCGTTGTAAACTTTTATTGTATCCCCGTTTGAGTCAAGGGATATAATCTGTTTAAACTCCGAACCCCGTGCGCTCCGTTTAATTTCAAGTGAGGCCCTTGCAGGCCCGCTCTCAATTATACGGATTTTGGGGCTTTTGGCAAAATCCGCAGGCCTTGCCCTAACCTCTTTGTAATCAAGCTCCCATGAAGGCCAGGTAAGACTGCCGTCAAAATTACTTAGAGCCATTCGGATGGGCGATTTTAGCATTTCACTGCCCAAAGCCTTGTCGAAAATGGACGAGATATCGCCGTTCTCGTCAATTTCAACCTTATATTTGCGGTTTTCTAGAGTCCTTTCGGTTATACTCAAATCGGTCTTTAAATTACATGGCGCATCACTTTGGCGGATATCATAAATTCTTATCCCGATACTTGGAACCTCAGCACAGAATGCGGCGGTTATTGTTGTACCGTTTCTTTTGATTATCTGAGAGGGCACCTCATTTCCCGCGCCGTCAAATACTCGGACCGCCTTTTTGTCTCCCGCCGCTTCTATTTCGGTGGTTACCGTTTCTCTTCTGTATAAGTTAGCCTGAAGAGGGTTGAAAACGGCAACGGCAGTGCCTTTGACAAAGGAGCTGTCTGCAAGCCCTGCAAGAGCTCCCGCGGCACTGCGGTATTCCTCCGCAAGCTGGTTTATTGAAAGCATATAATCGTTCCAGTTCCTTTTATAGCACCTGACAAGGGAGGTGCCCGTGATATCGTCATGGAACTGATGAGCGATGATTCTTTTCCATGCCGCTTCGAGCGCGGCCTTCGGGTACTTCTGAACGCCGAAAAGGTCTGCAAAAACCGCCGCCCTCTCTGCCGTCAGAGCAAGCTGCTCACCCCTTCTGTTCCACCTTTTGCCCACGGCCCTTGAGGTATAGCTGCCCACTCCATGGTCTGTCATGACAAGCTCATTTTGCCAGACGGGGAGCTTCCTCTTTATATTTTCGGGCAAAGAGTCAATATCATGAAAAATTTTATCCGTATTGACAATGATAACATCCGTTTTTGCCCTGCTGTTTTCCCTTGCCTGCAAAACGGCACTCTTTACGCTAGGTTCACGGGGAGAGCCGCCCCTGTCTCCAATGCCGTGAA
>Ga0116191_1001582_pt1 | contig 18289 bp, 17 predicted proteins | sample AD_UKC111_MetaG_FD_89897 | JGI IMG/M metagenome (GOLD analysis project Ga0116191, IMG submission 89897) | Active sludge microbial communities of municipal wastewater-treating anaerobic digesters from Hong Kong - AD_UKC111_MetaG | ecosystem: Engineered > Bioreactor > Anaerobic > Digestate...
GGTGAAAGAAGCGACTGGCAAAGAACCGGTCTGGCAGGGAGTCCCCGGCGCTACGGACGGGACCTTTCTTCATGCGCTGAAGGGAATACCGATCATCGTGACCGGTGCAGGAAATACATATATCCCGCATCACGCAGACGAATATGTAGATATTCCGGAATTGATCGAAACGGCGAAGATCTATGCATTGACCGCCATGTATTTTTTAAACGGAGACTGAAATTAATTATATTATAAATATTCATTATATTAGGAGGGTAATTTATGTCAGAAAGTCCAAAAGGCGTGAAATACGCCGCATCGTTCAAAGAGCAGTTCACCGTCCGCGGAATGATTATCGGCGCCGTCGGCGCTACGATCCTGACGATGAGCTCGATGTACGTAGCCTTGAAGCTGGGTGCGCTGCCCTGGCCGATTATCTTCGTTGCGCTGGTGTCCATGTTCAGCCTGAAGCTGCTCCGTAACACCAACATCAACGAAATCAATGTCACCCATACGGCTATGTCGGCCGGCGCCATGACTGCGGGAGGAATGGCTTTTACCATACCGGGAGTATACATGCTGAATCCGGAAGCGGATTTGAACCTTCCGGCATTATTTATGGTCGTCTTTGGCGGCGTTGTTCTCGGACTCATTTTTACAGCACTTATCCGTAACTATTTTATCGTATCAAAAGAACTGCCTTATCCGATGGGCCAGGCGGCGGCTGAAACGCTGATCGTCGGAGACGAAGGCGGCAAGAAAGCACTGACCTTATTCACATCCATGGGAATCGCAGCCCTCTTCACATTTCTGAGAGACGGGATGGTATTGATCAAATTGAAGAATCTGATTCCCGCTACCTTTATGCATTCCGGTCTGGCAGGAAAGGGCGTCACAGCGGGCATCTGGCTGTCGCCGATGCTGATTGCGGTCGGGTTTATCATCGGGCCTCTCTACATAGGTATCTGGTTCCTGGGAGCGATCATCGGTGATTTTGGGATCGTTCTCGGCGGCACCAATGCCGGCTTATGGGATGCGGCTACGGCGGCTGCGATAAAATCTTCCCTTGGAATCGGGCTCATGGTTGGAACCGGAATCGGGATCATCGTAAAAGGGATCCTTCCGAAGGCCAAGGAGATCTTCGGCCCGATGTTCAGCAAGGACGCCATGTCAAGCGGATTTATCAGATTGAGATGGGCTCCCGTCGTCATGGTTATTCTTGCTTTTATTTTCACCACAGTATGTAAAATGGGGGTTGTCTCCAGCATCATCACCATCATCGGCGTATGGCTTGCCACTTCCATGTCCGCGCAGATCGTCGGGCAGACAGGCATCAATCCGATGGAAGTCTTCGGCATCATCATCCTTCTCGCCGCGAAAGCAGCCTCCGGCATCGGCCAGACTGAGGCGTTCCTGGTAGCCGCTGTCGTTGCCATCGCCTGCGGTTTGGCGGGAGACGTGATGAACGACTTCAAAGCCGGACATATCCTTCATTCCGATCCGAAAGCACAATGGTTCGGCGAATGTATCGGCGGCTTGATCGGAGCGTTCGTAACTGTCGGGGTATTCTATATCATCCTGACCGCATACGGACCGACCGCCTTCGGCAATCCCGAAATGTTCATCGCACCGCAGGCAGCTGCAGTTGCGGCGATGGTCGGCGGAATCCCGCATCTCACCTCGTTCGTCATCGGACTGGTGCTGGGTTGTGTTCTTTACATCGTGAACTTCCCGGTCATGACGCTCGGACTTGGCGTATATCTTCCGTTCTTCCTTTCCGCTACCGCTTTCCTCGGAGGCGCGCTGCGGTTCGTCGTCCAGAAAGCGGCGCCTGAATGGGATCAGAAGGGATCCGGACTGATCATCGCGTCCGGTCTGCTGGGAGGCGAAGCGGTCATCGGAGTCATCATCGCGCTGATCCAGGCGGTTCAGGGGATGGCCGCAATGTAAACCGATTATTGTAAATATTATGCGCCTGCCAGTGGTGTTCTCTAGGTTTCCATACGATCGGAGGAGTTGTTTATGAAAGAAATTAGGATTACAGATATTAAGGGGATCAGGGTCGGTCACGCCCAGGATCTGAAGGGCGCGACCGGCTGTACCGTGATACTGTGTGAAAAGGGAGCTTGGGCCGGCGTCGACGTCAGGGGCGGCGGTCCGGCTTCAAGAGAAACGGAACTGCTCAAGCCGGTCAATCTGGTGGAGCAGATCCATGCGGTCATGCTCAGCGGAGGCAGCGCTTACGGTCTTGACGCCTGTTCCGGCGCGATGGCGTATCTGGAGGAAAACAAGATCGGCTTCGACGTCGGAGTGGGAGTCGTTCCCATCGTCTGCGGCGCATCCCTGTTCGATCTTGTGGTGGGAGACCCGAAATGCCGCCCCGATAAAGCGATGGGCTATGAAGCCTGTAAAAATGCGTCTGACGGCCCGGTCGCGGAAGGAAATGTGGGAGCCGGAACGGGAGCAACCGTCGGAAAGTTTCAGGGGGTAGCCCACATGATGAAAAGCGGTCTCGGAACGTACGGGGTGCAGATCGGCGAGCTTCAGGTTGCCGCCATCGTTGCGGTCAACGCGCTCGGAGATGTGGTTGACGTGGACACCGGCAAGCGGATCGCCGGGCTGCTCAATGAAGACAACACGCAGCTTTCCAATACCGAAGAAACCATGTATGCGCAATATGCCGAGAACAAGAACGTTTTCAGCGGCAATACGACCATCGGCTGCGTGGTGACCAACGCGAAGCTGACGAAGACGCAGGCCGCAAAACTGGCGTCCGTCGCTCATAACGGTCTGGCTAGAGCCATCAGACCGGTGCATACTATGGCCGACGGAGATACCATCTTCGTCATGGCCACCGGAGAAATGGAGGTCATGCCCGACGCTGCGGGCGCGCTTGCAGCCGACGTTATGGCAAGAGCGGTCAATCGTGCGGTCAGAATGGCGGAGCCGGCTTATGGACTGAAGGCTGCCAGAGATTTTGAATAATGAAAGCGCCGTGCAGAATATTCTCGCGAATAGCCCGTACGGCGCTAATCTATCTTGTACGGCTGCTCCCATCCCTTTGACAGCTACAGGGACTCGAGCTTTATGAAGCGCGGCTTTCTTTCTTCGAAGAGCGTCAGATATCGGAAACCGGCAGACCGGAGCATTTCCGCTGCATCGCGGAGCCGGTACCCGACATCCTTTGCTCGATGAGCGTCGGAACCGATGGTAACGATCTCACCGCCGAGTTCCGCATATAAACGCAGGATTTCTTCGGACGGTATCGTTCTTTCTCCCATTCCGTAACGGGAACTGGAAGTGTTGATCTCAAGCCCCTTGCCGTCTGCTATGACGATCTTGAGAATCTCTTCGGCCAGCTCCGCGTAAACGGGCCAATCCGCGATATGGTCGGGATACCGGTCTATGATATTGAAATGTGCCAGGACGTCAAAATCCTTATATTTCCTCAGGCAATCCCGCACCATGGTATAGTAGACGATATAGGCTTCCTCAACTGTTTTGTTTTCGAATAAATGGCGATGGTATATATCGTGCCCCTCAGCGAAGTGGAAAGCGCCGAGGATATAATCGTAGTCGTAAGAGTTTGCAGCTGCTCTGCACTTTTCTAGAGTTTTATCACTTTCCTGAAGGCCTATCTCAACGCCTTTCAGAACTTTGATGCGGTCTCTGTATTTCTCTTTCATTTCTGTCAGGTTTTGATGATACCTTGGAAAATCCAACTCATTCGGACAATCTATTTCCGGAGAATCCGGGTCGTAATGATCGGTAACCGCGATCTCTCTGATACCGATTTCGACAGCGGTCTTAATCAATTCCTCCATCGGGGTAGGGCAGTCGTCGGAAAAAGAGGAATGTGTGTGGTAGTCGTACATGTTTTGTTTCTGTCTCCTTGTATTCTGTTAGGTCTTGCCGAAAAACGCGGCAGCGGTTTAGAAAATAGTGGCCTGTCTGACAGTCCCTATGGTATAATATCATATCAGAAAAAATGTCTTTTGAAAAGGGTATGGGGATGTCGGCGGATCTCAAAGAAAAGCAATTGATACAAAAGGCAAAGACAGGGGACGAGAGCAGCTTCGAGGCTCTTATTTTAAGTTGTCAGAACAAGGCTTACAATATCGCGCTGCGTTATCTGAAAAACGAAGACGACGCGATGGACGCCCTGCAGGAAAGCTTTATCAAGATTTTCAGACATCTGGGTTCCTTCAAGGAGGACAGCAGGTTTGACACCTGGGTTTACAGGATCGTCGTCAACACCTGCAATGACATGCTCAGGAAAAACAGCAACATGAAAATGACCGACAGCATCTTCAGAAATGAAGACGATAAGGAGACGGTCATCGAAATTCCAGACATAACAGGCTCTCCCGAGGAAGTCATTGACCAAAAGGAGAAAACAGCGCATATTCTATCGTGTCTTGAACGATTGAACCAGGAACAAAAGGAAATCATCGTGCTCCGGGATATCCACGGATTTTCCTACGATGAGATCAGCGAGATCCTCAACTGCTCCATCGGAACCGTGAAATCGAGGATCAACCGGTCCCGGCTGAGGCTGCGGGAAATCCTTCTGGAACAAAATTGAAAACACTTCGTCTAAAGGATAAAGGAGTTACATATTTGATGACGCGATTGCGATACAGCGAGGCATGGAATGCATGGCAGGGAGGGAGAGCGGTATGAATTGTGATAAAACCAGAGAGTTGCTCTCACTTTATATTGATAACATGCTTGATGAAAGTCAGGCAGGAGAAGTGGAAGAACATCTTTCCGCTTGTGATGATTGCAGGGAAGAATATCAGCAATTAAAGGAAATGCTCGATCTGCTCGGTCAGGTCGGGATGGTTCCCATTCCGGATGCTTTTCAGTTAAGGCTTAAGAAGGCCCTGACAGAGGAAAAGCGGAACATAGCCGAAGCGGGGATCAATGATAATACTGCGAAACGGAAGAACCGGTGGAGGCTGATCACTTCCATTGCTGCTGTTTTTATCGTGGGCGTCTTGTCCTTTGGCCTATATCAAGACATTCAGGGCAATCTACCGGAAAAAATGAAGATCGGAGAACAATCCGACGCCGCAATTCCTCAAGAAAACGCTGCCACAGAGTCCGGAGCTTCGGAAAAAGCAGCGGATATGGCGGAAGCTTCCGACGATGGCACCTCCAGCGACGGTTCCGTCGTAATGAAGGAGCAGGCAGCCAATCTCCAGGAACCGCAGATGATGACAAGGGAAGCAGATCCGTATGATGACGCCGCAGATAAGAATAAAACGTTTGACGCTTCCGGCGGCGCCGCGATGGATACTTACAGCTTTGCAGCGGACTCGGAACCGTATGCGGGAGAAGGGGCGGCAGCCGGGGTTTCGCCGCCGGAACCGACAGACGGCTCAATGAATGATAGCTTGGATTTTGCGATGAAAAGCAGGATTGCCACGGCGCAGGACGAGTGCAACCGTTCTTTGGCCGTATCCGGAGTAGAAAGAAACACGGCGGCAGTTCAATATTATAACAGCCTGATCGAAGAGAAGCTGGCCGGCTTTGACTATCAGGTTCTCGGGTCATACTACGCGCAGATCGGCGAATGGCAGTTCCGGATCTTTATATTCCGGGGAAAAGAAGGCAATACTTATAACGAAGAGATCATGATCATAGGAAAGGACGGGGAAATCGAAATAATCTGTTCCGACGGGTTCCCCGGATTGTAAATTATGAGAATTATCATTATTGACGGTAACAGTTTAATCAATCGGGCGTATTATGCCATGCAAAGACCTATGATCACAAAAAGCGGACTGTACACTCAAGGAGTGTACGGTTTTCTTAATATGCTGAATAAAATCAATGCGGACTATCGGCCCGATTATATCGCCGTCGCCTTCGACAGAAAGGCGCCAACCTTCCGGCATATGGAATATGCCGATTATAAGGCGGGCAGGAAGAAGATGCCTCCCGAGCTGGCCATGCAGCTCCCCCTCCTGAAGGAGGTCCTGACCGCGATGAATGTGAAGATTTTAGAAATCGACGGCTTCGAAGCCGACGATATCATTGGAACGGTGGCAAGGCGGGCAGAGTCGGAAGGACTGGAACCCTTGATCATTTCAGGGGACAAGGATGAACTACAGCTGGCGACAAAAAAAACAAAGGTTTTGATCACGAAAAAGGGCATTTCAGAATTCGATCTTTACGACGAAGCCGCCATGTATGAAAAATACGGATTCTCACCGGAGCAGTTCATCGATTTCAAAGGATTGATGGGAGACACGTCAGACAATATTCCGGGCATTCCCGGAGTTGGCGAAAAGACGGCGCTTAAGCTCGTTCAGGATTTCGGCAGCATTGAGAATCTTCTTGCGAATACCGACAAGATCGCCAGCAAGACCCTGAAGGACAAAATTGAAGAAAACGCCCAGCTGGCAATGATGAGCAAGCGGCTCGCGACCATCAATACGGAGGTGCCCATCGAAATCGACTTGGAAGAGTTCAGGACCGAGGAGCCCGATTACGACACACTCATCGATCTGTATATCAAGCTGGAATTCAACAGCTTTTTGAAAAAGCTGCAGCTGCAGAGACCGGTAAAGGCGGAAATTCCGCTAAAGGAATCCGAGGCTCTCCATGAACGCCATGCGGTTACGGAAACGAAGGACAGGACAGGCCTAAAGCAGATTCTCATTTCCCGGGAAAACGATCTTGCTCTGCTGCGGGAGGACCTGAAAGAGGACCAGGTCATCACGATCAAGGTGTTCAACGACCGAAATCATAAAGACATACCGACGATTTACGGAATCAATATTCTGTCAACCAATGCCAGTTACTTTATTAAGACGGAAGGCACCGGTCTGCTGCCGCACCTTGGTGAAATCATGCTGCGGGAAGGGATCCGGCTCGCGGGACACGATCTGAAGAGCGATTATTACGCGCTGATGGCCAACGGATTTGACCTGCTTCCCGGTTCCTCAAAAACGAATTCCATTTTTGAAACGGAGTTTGACACGAGCATCGCCCAGTATCTCATCGACCCGTCCAGGAGCGAATACAGCCTGAAATCCTTGATGATCGAGTATTTTCATGAGGATCTGGTGGATGAAGCTGCATTCCTTTCTGAAAACGGCCAGATCGGCTTCTTGTCACAATCGGAACAGAAATATATGGATTATGGCGCGAAATGGTGCGTTTCAATCGAAAAATTAATAGGGGTGTTAAGGGATAAATTACACCGGGAGGATTTGGAGACCGTCTATTACAAGGTCGAGCTGCCCCTCATCGAGGTGCTTGCTTCCATGGAATGCTGCGGCTTTGCCGTTGACAGGAATGAATTGATGGACGCCGGAGTCACCATCGGCGAGAAAATAGACGAACTGACCGTCCGAATTTATGAACTGGCAGGGGAAGAATTCAACATCAACTCGCCGCAGCAGCTTGGAGCGATTTTATTCGACAAGCTGGGACTGCCCTACGGCAAAAAGACAAAGAGAGGATATGCCACCGGTATTGAAGTACTTGAAAAGCTCAAGGACGACTATGAAATCGTCAGTCTGATTCTGGACTTCCGCATGTATTCCAAACTGAAGAGCACCTATATCGAAGGGCTTCTGCCTCTGATCCATAAGGACAACAAGATCCACGCCCATTTCCAGCAGACGGTTGCCGCTACCGGACGGATCAGCTGTACCGAACCGAATCTTCAGAACATTCCCATCCGTCAGGAGTTGGGAAGAAAGCTCCGCAGGGCGTTTGTGCCGGAGAATGAAGAATACGTGCTGGTGGGCGCCGACTATTCCCAGATCGAACTCAGACTGCTTGCGCATATGTCCCAGGATCCGCTGCTGATCGAAGCCTTCAACCATGGAGACGATATTCACAAGATCACGGCTTCCAGGGTCTTCGGAGTACCGGAAGACCAGGTCACGCCGCTCATGAGAAGCAACGCGAAGGCCGTCAATTTCGGCGTGATCTACGGCATGAGCGGGTTCGGACTGTCGACCGAGCTGAAAATAACGAGAAGAGAAGCAGAGAAGTATATCGGAGAATACTTTAAAAAACATACGAAAGTCAAGGAATATCTGGACGGCCAGGTCGCAAGCTGCAGAGAAAAGGGGTACGTGACGACGCTCATGGGACGGAAGCGGATCGTCCACGAAATCAATGCGAGCAACTACATGGTCAGGCAGTTCGGCGAACGGCTTGCCATGAACAGCCCGCTTCAGGGAAGCGCCGCGGACATCATCAAGCTGGCCATGATCCGGGTGTACCGGGGGCTTGCGGCGGAAAAAACAAAATCCAAGCTGATCCTGCAGGTCCATGACGAACTGATCATTCAGACGCACCGGTCGGAGCTGGAAAAGGTTAAAAAACTATTGAAGGAGAGCATGGAGAATGCCGTTACATTGAGCGTTGCGCTCATTTCCGAGGTTTCGGAAGGCAAGAATTGGTACGACTTAAAATAGGTTTTTTAATTGCATCTGGAGGTGGAGGAACATTAAAATGAAAGTAGTGGGTCTGACAGGAGGGATCGGCTCCGGAAAATCAACCGTTACCGAATACCTTATTTCCAAAGGTTTTCCTGTCCTGGACGCCGATAAAATTGCCCGGGAAATCGTACTTCCCGGTTCGGAAATGCTGATCCGGCTCACCGCTGTATTCGGAAAAGAGATCCTGACGGACGACGGAAGCCTGAACAGGAAAAAGCTCGGCGAAATCGTCTTTTCCGATGCGGAAAAGAAGAAGACGCTGGACGGTCTGATGCATACGCGGATCCTGGAACTGATCCATGAAAGGATCCTGGAGATCCGCGAAACGGGGAAGCATACCACGATTTTCATAGATGCTCCGCTGCTGTTTGAAACCGGGCTGGACGAAAGCGCCGACGAGATCTGGGTCATCGACGCGGATGATGAGATCCGGATTCGGAGGATCATGGAGCGGGACGGCCTGAAACGGGAAGAAATCTTGAAGCGGATCCGTTCACAGATGTCGAGAGAAGAAAGAATCATGCGCGCCGACGTGGTCCTGGACAACGCCGGGGAGCCGGAGGCGCTTTACCGGCAGATTGACGAACTGCTGAAGAAACTATAATGATGTCGGAGATCTTGAAATGATAAAGAGAAGTATTGCAGTGACTGCAATTCTGATTATGATGCTGTCCGCGCTGACAGGCTGCGGACAAACGCCGAATTTTCTGACCGGTTCTGCGGAGCAGGCGGTCAATACTGTTCGGTCGGATGAAATTTATATCCCCATCGAAAAAGTAAGAACACTGAACCCGATCGTAACAAAGGACGAGGATGCATATTATGTGAACAAGCTTGTTTATGAAAGCCTGTTCGGTTTTGATAAAAATCTGGCATTGAAAAACATACTGGCAGAGCGGTATTCCTATGCCCCAGACGGAACCTTTGTCACAGTCAATCTGAAGCAGGGCATTCTATGGCAGGACGGCAAGGAACTGACGGCTGCGGACGTGAAATTTACGATGGACGTCATCGCTGCCGCCTCCTATTCCAACAGCACCCTGTATGCGGGCAATATCAGCAACGTGAAGTATACGAAGCTGGACAACAAGGATCCGTATCAAATCACGATCTATTTCAACAATCCGCAGAACATCTCCCTTAGCTGCCTGACATTTCCCATCCTTCCAAAACACCAATTCAAGAGCATCGACACGGCGAAAAAGCCGGATCCGGGTTTTATTCCCATCGGGACGGGACCGTATCGCGTCGCTGAGTATAACGAGTTGTCCCATCTCCTGCTGGTGGGAAATGAAAAATATCACGGAGGCGAATCCCCGGCAAACACGCTGCATTTCCAGATCATTCCTGAAAAACGGAACGCAGTCAATCTGATGGACGTCAATAATATTGCCATCACGTTTTCCAAGGAAATCGACCGGGAAACCATCTACGCCAACAGGGACGTCAATGTGGTGAATTTTCCGTCCAACGAGGTGGAACTGATCGGCTACAACTTCCGAAATCCTCTGTTGAAGGATTCCCGGGTGCGCAAGGCGATCGCGAGCGCCATCAACACGGAAGAAATCATCGAGAGCGCCTATTTTAAAAACGGGATCCGGAACGAAAACATCTATTATCCAAATTTTCTCGGCGTATCCGGCATGAAAACAGATCATACCTTTGACATCGGCCGTGCAAAGGAATTGCTGCGAGAGGCGGGATTCTATGACCGAAACGGAGACGGTACGCTGGAAAACGCTGCAAATCAGAGCATTACCGTCAATATTCTGGTAAACACCGAGGATCAGTCGCGATTGGCCGCAGCCCAAATCATCAAAGAAGGGCTCGACCAGCTGCCGATCCATTCGACGATCACGAGCAGAGACTGGAACGGATACAACACCGACCTTGCCGCCGGGAATTTTGATATCTATCTGGGCGGCTATCAGATCAAAGAGAATTATGATCTTAGGTTCCTGCTTCATTCCGGTTACGGAAACCTGATCGGCTATTCCAACATCGCTATGGACACACTTCTGGACAAGATGGAATCGGGCGTATCCCACGAGGAAAGACAGGCGGCATATCAACAGGTAAAGGAAATTTTAGCTGACGAACTGCCGTATTTCTGTCTGCTATATAAAACTTACGGCGCCATCGCTTCTCCCTCATTGAGAGGAGAGGTCGAGCCCAGCTTCATGAACCTGTATGAGGGCGTCGAAACATGGTATTCCATGCTGGAAGTCCCGGCGGAACCGGCGGAAGCTTCCGAGGAAGAACCCGGCGGAGAACCGGAAGCATATTAAATGGATTATTAAATGAAAGGTTGAAACTCTGGGTCAGACAGCCCAGAGTTTTTCTTTGCACAACGCCGCACACGCATCCCATTTTCCCCTATTGACTATACGGTAACCCGATACTGTATCATGCAAATTAGATAAACCGTTTGAAGAATGAGAAGGAGGGAAAACATGAGATTCAAAGCAGAGATCTTCTCGCGGGAAGAAATCGAACTCATTCATCAGAAGACCATGGACCTGCTGGAAAACACCGGAGTCTGGGTCAAGAGCCGGAGGGCGTTCCGGTTGCTTAAGGATGCGGGAGCACGTACCGACGAGAAAACCATGCGGGTATATCTGACAGAAGAGCAGATCATGGACGCGGTCGGAAAGGCGCCGAAAAAGTTTGTGCTCGCAGGCAGAAATCCAGCATTCGATTATGAGATACCATCCTTCGAAAGCCGCCACCTCATGTCCGGGATCTGTACCAACATCTACGATCCCTACACCGGCGAACGCCGGGAAAGCACAAAAGAGGATGTGCGGAATGTGGGTAGGGTGTTTCAGAAAACCGTTACCGGCATAGCGGCCTGGACCGGCTGCTCGGCTTTGGATGTGCCGGATAAGACCCATTGCCTCCACGAGATGGCTGCAATCATGCAGGGTACCTCAAAACATGTGCAGTTTGAATTGAGCAATGTCCACGAAGCCGTCTACGCTAAAAAAATCTTGGATCTGGTGTCGGGTTCAAGGGAAGAGTTCAAGAAAAGGAAAATCGCGTCGGTGCTGTACTGCCCCGTTTCTCCGCTGATCCAGGAGGCGGACATGCTGGACGCCTACCTGGAGCTGGCGGACTATGAAGTCCCCGTGAACATCTATCCCATGCCGATGATCGGTCTGACTTCGCCGGCTTCTCTGTTTTCCACCATCGTTCAGATCAACGCGGAAGTCCTTTCAGCGATCGCCATCTTTCAGGCAGCCAGGCCGGGCTGGCCTGTCATCTACGGTGTGGCGTCCGGAGCTGCCGATACCAGATCCGGCGCCTATGTGAAAAGCGGAGAAGCTCCCCTGATCAGCCTTGGCGGTACGGCGGTCGCAAGATACTACGGCTTGCCCTGTGCGGTCACCGGAGGCGGGACCTTTGAAACCATGCCTGCCTATTTGGGCGGCGCCGATCTCATCGACGGAATCGGCACCTGCGATAACGGTATGGCGGTCAGTCTGGAAATGATCCTGACTGAGGACGAAATTGGGCAGCGGATCCTGCGCATATGTCGGGGAATCAGGATCAACGAGCACACGGATCTGGTGCACGAAATCATGGAGGAGGGTCCGGGAGGCGCTTTTCTCGCCCACAGGTCCACTCTGCGGAATTTCCGGGACAAGGATGAAATCTATACTTCGCCTTACTTTCCGTCCAAGCTGAGGGGGACCGTCAACGAGAAGGCAGACTCCATCGCCATCGCGAACAAACTGGTCCGCGAAATCCTGGAAGGCCCCGTCGAGGATGAATTGCCTGCAGATATCCTGGTCGATATGGACCGGATCTGCGCGGAAGCGGACGCCGCCGCCGGTCCGGATGCATAAAGAATAGATCGAAGTTTATGGTGGAGGGATCATATGAAATTTTCCTATGAGAGTCCGCTGCCGTCCTATCAGCTTTTGAATGAACAGGATCTCAAGAACGTTCACGCCGCCACCCTTTCCCTGATGAAAAACATCGGGGTCCGGGTTTACGGAGCGGAGGCGAAGGAGATCTACCGGAAAGCCGGCTGCACCATCGACGAGGATACCGGCCTTATGCATTTTCCCGAGGAACTGGTGAACGACGCGATCATGAAAACGCCGGAACATTATACCATGTGCGGCAGGGATCCGAAACATGATTTTGAACTGGGGAGCGATCAGGTTTTTTACACCTGCTTCGGAACCGGGATCGAGGTCGTAGACCTGGAGACGGGGGAACGAAAAGCGTCGGATTCCACCGATCTCGGCAATCTGGCAAGATTTGTGGACGCCATTCCTGAAATCAATGCTTTTACGACTGCCGTGGCTTCCCAGGAGGCTCCGGCGCATGTGAAGGATCTGTACGAGGCAAGGGCAGTCCTAAGCAACACGACAAAGCATGCGATTCTGGATGCGGAGAACGGAAAAAACGCAAACCTGGTCATCGACATCGCAGCCGCCATCGCAGGCGGCCGGGATAAACTGCGGGAACGGCCCTTTGTGACCCTGTGCATTTGTCCCAACAGCCCGCTGGAAATCCATGAGGGCGCGTCTGAAGTCGTCATCGAGACAGCCAAAGCCGGTCTGCCCATCAGCATCCTTTCCATGGGCCTTGTGGGAGGAACGACTCCGGCAACGCTTGCCGGAACCCTGGTGGTGACAAATGCTGAGATTCTGGCCGGCGTCGTGCTGGCCCAGCTGGTCAATCCGGGAAACCCTGTCATGTACGGCAGTTCGACCACCATCATGGATATGCTGTACGTCAGCTCGCCGGTAGGCGCACCGGAACACGGGATGTTCGGCGCGGCGGTAGCCCAGCTCGGGAAGTATTACAAGATTCCGACGAAGGTCGGCGGGACTTAGGCTGACAGCAAATGCATGGATGTACAGATCGGCCATGAAAAGACCCTGACCGGTCTGATGCCGGCGCTGGCGAGAACCAGTCTCATCTACGGCATGGGAATGATGGATATGGGCATGGCAGTCAGCTATGAGCAGCTGCTGATGGACGCGGAATTTGTACGGATGTTCAAAAGAGCGGAGCAGGGAATCAAGGTCGATGAGGATACCATCGGTTTGGATGTGATCGCCGCGGTAGGACCCGCCGGAAACTATCTGAACCAGAGACATACCTTGAAGCATATGCGAAGAGAGATCTCTACAGCGAAACTGATCGACAGGAAATCCTATTCCCTTTGGGAAAAAGAGGGCTGCATGGACATTGTTCAGCGTGCCAACAGAGAGGCGAAACGGATCTTTGCGGAACATTGGCCGGAGCCGCTTGCGCCGGAAATCCTCGAGAAAATAGACTCCATCATAAAGGAAGCGGAAATGAAATAATTGCAAATGCTGCGGAATACGGAATAGAAAGATTTGATTTCTAAAGTAAAAGTGGATTGGCCGACAATCCACTTTTCTTTATTCAACCTCTATGGAAATCTTCATCAGATAATCGTTTGGATTTGATTTTGAAAACAGATACAGCTGGTCTTGCTCGTATAGATCTCCCTTTATTTTCAGGCCGTTTTTTTCTATGTAATCCTTCATTCTTTGATATGCGCCGGCCAGCGTTTTATACGAGCCTCTGTGATAGAGGACGGCATACTTGCCGGCCGGTTTTCTCCGTATCATCGGGCCGGTTATTTTGCGTACCGGCTTGCTGCAGTAATAATCAGACCGGAAGATGTTTCTTTCAAAGTTCTCTTTCAGGACGATTTCTCCGATGGGGAATACATTACCCAAGTTGTTTTCATTGCAGAAACCGGTCAGTTCTTCGATCTTCACCCAATAGCTTTCATCATCCATGTCGTCCAGAGACGGGGTGCCCGTGATTACCATATGCTCTTCCTCGCATTGCTCAAGATAGATCTCGCCAGGATTGACATGGAGCGACGTCTCGATGATGTCGATGGTATTATCAACAAATTCAATCATATTCAGCAGACGCTGCTGCGATTCGACGAGCCCGTGCCGTTTCTCCTTCAGCAGATCGAGAAATTCTTTCGTATTCTGTCTGGAACTGTACTTTTGAATCTCTTTCAAAGACATTCCCACTGCCTTCATTGTTGTGATGATCTCAAAGATCATCACCTGGTCCGGAGTATAGTAGCGGTATCCGTTTTCGGCAACATATTCGGGCGTTAAAATCCCGATTTCATCGTAATAGAATATGGTATCCTTTTTCACTCCGCACAGGGCAGCGAATTCTCCCGTGGTCAAATATTTTTTCATGTCACATTTTCCTCTTGACTGTTGGGTTACTATATACTTTATTGTACAAGATAGATAGACTCGTTTCAAGAAGATAAGCGAGGGATGAAAAAGATGAAAAATAGGAATGAAAACAAAAAATATTTCACGCGTATGGGAGACGGCTCCGGGGTTTATCTGACGGAAGAGGAGATCCGAAACGATATGGAAGCCGGAATGAGAGACGCCGCATCTCGGGGAAAAATTCCCGTGCTGACGGAGGATGAGCTGGAATATCTGTTTGAAATTATTACGATGGAAGGAAATGTGGTGGGCGTAAAAAGGGGGATGGAGGTCGTATCGACTTCCGATTCCGGGTGCTTCAAGCTGAACTATCAGGCTCATATTCCTATGGACCAGACGACAGCCGTATTGGTCAATGAGAGGGTCCTCGGGCTGGACTCCGTCGATATCGGAAATATCGACTACAGCTTTAAAACGGTAAAGCCGATCCTCCATGATGAAGCGAAAATCATGGAAATGGCCCAGGCCCAGGCTGTTATCCCGGTTCTTTACGGAGGTATGCCCGATCTGGGCAGATACACGAAGCCCGACGGCCCCATCGACAACTGGTCTGAGTTGCTGCCTATGGGGAAAGTGCAGGAGGCGCTGGCCGCTCAGGAAGAGGCGGTGGAGCTTGCGGTCAGGGACCTCGTGTACATCGCGGACGGCATGGCGGCGGCTGGAGCTGACGGGATCAATCTCGATACCTGCGGAGCGTCAGGAGACGCGGATTTTCTGGCGGCATTAAAAGCTGCGGAGCGCATTAAGAAGAAACATCCCGATCTTGGAGTGGAAATCGGTATGGCGGGCGAATTTGTCATGGGAATGCACGGCAGACTGAAGTACGATGATACGAGGCTTGCCGGACTGTATCCGCATCATCAGGTCAAGCTGGCGGAAAAAGCCGGAGCCAATATCTTCGGCCCTGTCGTCAATACGAACAGCAATAAGTCGTTCCCTTGGAATATCGCCAGAGCGGTCACATTTGTCAAAGCCTGTTCCGAGGCGTCCGGCATCCCGGTCCATGTAAATGTGGGAATGGGAGTCGGGGGGACGCCGATGGCCTATGTGCCGCCCACCGATGTGGTCTCCAGGGCCGCAAAAGCTATGGTGGAAATCGCAAAGATAGACGGATTGTAGATTGGTTCGGGCGATCCTTTCGGAAACGAAGCCACGCAGGAAGTCGCCGTATGCATGGGCGGGATTCGCAGCGCCGGAGATCTGGTGATGCGAATGCAGCTTGTGAAAAGCATGCGGCTCGCGGAGGCGAAACAATACGTTGCCGAAAAGCTGGGCGTTGATGTCGTCGACCTTGCCGACTGCTCCGTCATGCGTGAAATCAGGGAGACGCTGGATTTAGGATATTCCATGCCCCCCGACGGAGCTGCCAAAGGGATCGAAGCCAAATTCAGGATCTCGGAAGTGCTGGGGATCCGGATCAACTCTGTCGAAAGGTTTAAACAAAAGGCAGGTATCAGATAAAACTGCGGAAAGAGAGCAGGATCGGTTCCAAAAACATGTAAACCGAAATTCAACTAAATATTGGATATCTCTTTGATTTGTAAAAAAGGGTTTGACATCGAGGCCCGAATGCAGTAAAATCAGTATTGTTCAGTCCCCGCGAGCAGATCGCCAGGATTGAAACAGCCATTATGCGGTCGTGGCGGAATAGGCAGACGCGCACGGTTGAGGGCCGTGTCCGCGAGGGTATGGGTTCAAGTCCCTTCGACCGCACCAACGAAAAAAGAGATAGGTTCATTCCTATCTCTTTTTTCGTTTATTTTGTAGAAGAAGGAACTTAAACGGAAGAATTCCGACCGGCTAAAGCCGTGGAATTCCCGTATGGTACCTACCAGACATTTGTATGGGCAAATGTGGTTAGGTGTGTAACCCGAAAGGGCGCGACCGTCGTGAGAAAGTCCGGTGGACTTTCGAACAGGGAACGGTCCAAGCCGATTGAACGAGGAGGCGCAGGACGGCAGGTGCGAGCGGAGCGGGCAGCTGTGTAAGTCCCTTCGACCGCATCAAAGATTAATAAACCGATGATTATATTTTATCTATAATAGGGCATATTAAATCTAAATAAGGAGGTGAGATAAATGGCAAGAGCGAAATCAAATAAAAATAATGGATTGAAAAGTATGAAAGTAGATATCGCGAATGAATTGGGGATTTCCGATTATAACACCATTGATAAAGGAAACCTGACAGCCAGACAAAATGGTTTTGTTGGCGGTTATATGACAAAAAAATTAGTTGAAATGGCATTACAGCAGCTAGCTAATCGATAAATCAAAAAACAGAACACTACACGATCGATCAAAATACCGAGAACGAACCGGCTTGAAATGTTCTACGAATCTGTTTATAATAAATCAAAAGGATTGCCGACTTACTGACGGCGGTCAGTCCTAAACATTTGGTTTGGAAAACCGCTCAAATGGCGGTTTTCTGTTATTACGCTAGAGATAGTGCACATATGATCCATTCTGACAAAGCACAAACCGGGTCAATCCCACAATCACAAAATGAAAAACATGCTCGCCGAAGCGCAAAGCCGGGAGATATCATTACTTTCGGCTCTTATCCGCATACGGCAGTCGGAACGGACAAAACCCCGATACAATGGCTAGTGCTGCAAAATTCGGGAAGTGAACTGTTCCTTTTAAGCCGCTACATTTTGGATTGCAAGCGGTATCACGGCAAGTCGGCGGATATTACGTGGTATGATAGTGTTGATATCACATGGCGTGACTGTGATCTGCGCCAGTGGCTGAACGAGGAATTCTATCATACCGCATTTACTTCTGCTGATAAAGCTTTTATAAAAACGGCTCATTGCACGGACAACGGAGAGGGCTGCCCGGATACGGAGGACAACGTATTTCTGCTCAGCGTCAATGAGATCAAGGATGCCTCTGATCAACTCGGCAAGGATCTGCGGCGTGCCGTCGGAACGGATTTCGCCAAAACGAAGAAACAGGATGGATGCAGCTTGTATGTATATGATAAAACGAATAAAGATAACTATATCATGGATAACGGTGAAGAATCGGGTTGTTCCTGGTGGTGGCTGCGGACTCAGGGGAATAAGCCTTCGAGGGCGTTTTTTATCGGCACCGGAGGCAGTATCCGCAGCTATGCGAATGTCAGCACAGCCCGTGACGGAGTGCGTCCCGCAATAAAACTTATTATTTCCGATGATTTGTGAGACAGGTATGATATAATAAAAGAAAAAAATGGTATTGGGAGGTTGACGGCTTGGAACTTGCGGCTAAATTTTCTTTTTTGGATGATTATTGGTATTGTAATATGGACCATCTTGCTGGCGACCATCAGCTCATTAGACTTTGCTATTTTCGAAACGATCAAAGGCTGATCTACGGATGGGGCTACACTATTGCGGAAGAGGAGAATTTAGCATGCTGGAACAATATAGCTTAAGAACCGATGCCGAAGGCTTCACCGATATCACGGCAATCATCGAAAAAGCATTAACAAAAAGAGGTGTAAAGGATGGAATCTGCGTTATATATTGTCCTCATACGACAGCCGGAATTACGATCAATGAAAATGCCGATCCCGATGTAGTCCATGACA
>Ga0116191_1001583_pt1 | contig 18282 bp, 14 predicted proteins | sample AD_UKC111_MetaG_FD_89897 | JGI IMG/M metagenome (GOLD analysis project Ga0116191, IMG submission 89897) | Active sludge microbial communities of municipal wastewater-treating anaerobic digesters from Hong Kong - AD_UKC111_MetaG | ecosystem: Engineered > Bioreactor > Anaerobic > Digestate...
CGAAACGGGAAGACGCGGTGGCGCACGACAGCGCCAATGCCGAACCGGGCATGCGATACGGGCGGGGGCTCAATGCCAAAGATATTCTGGTGCGTCCTGTTCATGACACTGAATCTAGTGTGCCCGAGAATAATCGCAAGCGTGGCTTGCGCACTGCGCGCACCTCAGCTAAGTGCGCCCGTCTACTGGCCAGCCGGGCACCGCGCCCGGCTTGTTTGCCTCTGCGGAGAGGTGGCTGAGTGGTCGAAAGCACCGCACTCGAAATGCGACGTACGGGCAACTGTACCGAGGGTTCGAATCCCTCCCTCTCCGCCACTTTTTATTGAAAATACGCCATTTTTTTAAGTTTTTTGCATGGGTTCCCATAAAGGCTCCGCGATAAGTGATTTGCTTGCCCTTTGGTTGCATGACGATTGTGCGAGCCATCCCCATAAAGGCGCGCAGCGTCTCATGACGTGGCTCGAGGTCACTTGGGCTAGATCTGCGAGTCCCAATGGATCTGGCCGCATTTTCCATTTGACCGGCTAATCGTCTACCCTGAATCTCATCCGCAATCTGAGCAAAACCTAATCAGTGCTTCTGAAACTGCCCGGGGGCTTTCTTCCGGTGCGCCGTGGCCCACGCCTTCGAGCAGGGTTTTGGAGACAAGTCCGGTGTAAAACTGCTCCATCGCGTCATAGAGCGGCTGCATGATCTGAAGCGCCGGGTCGGCTGCCCCACCTATGAATAGGCAAGGCTGGGTCACGGGTTGCCCGGTCCATGCGGCAGTCAAATCCCAATTGAGATCGCGGCATCTATAGTGCGCCAGCGGGGCGACAAAGCCGCCCTTGCTATATTGCCGGACATATTCGGCGAACGCCTCATCGCCCAGCCAGCGCGGCGTGGCGCCGGGATCCGGCATTGTATCGAGTACAGTCTCGCCCGGCATGACGAACAGCCGCCATCGCTGCGCGCCCTGTGCGTCGCCTGAAATGGCGTGGTGGATGCTGCGCAGCGATTTTGTGATGTCGGCATCAAGCTGTCCCTCGGCCAAGCCGGGTTCCTGAAAATAATGATGGTAGAACTTGCCGCCGAACCGCTCGTGCAAGGCGGCCCAGCCCGCGCTGGGGCGCTGTGCCTCACGCGGGCCGACCACAGTGCTGACGAGCGCCAGGGCGGGAAACAGATCCGGCCGCAGTCGTGCCGCATAGGCGGCCACCCAAGCCCCCAGATCATGGCCAATCAGCACCGCACGCGGCTCGCCAAGCGCTGCCAGGAGGGCGACGACGTCCCCTGCGCTATGCAGCAGGGTATAGTCCTCGATCCGTGTCGGTTTACCGCTCTCGCCAAAGCCGCGAATATCTGGCGCGACGACCCGGAACCCCGCCTGGCTCAGCGCGATGATCTGATGTCGCCATTCGAACCAGGTGTAGGGGAAGCCGTGCAACAGGATGATGAGCGGCCCCGCGCCTTCATCAACATAGTGGATTGCTATGCCATTCGCCTCAATCACGTGATGCGTGAAGGCCGCAGGGTCGTTCACATTGTGCATGGTATCAGGCCGCCGTGAGCATCGCGCCACCGGGGCGATAGCCCGGAGGATTGGGCAGCCAACCATTCTTTGCCAGTGTTTCCTCGGTGCTCGAGTAGAATTCGCCGAGTTTGTAGATTTTGCGCGCCTGCTGGCCAGTGGCGACGGGGCGCCAGAGTTCCTCCGAGATCTTCACCATTTTCTCGATCTGCTGGACTGACGTCGCGCGTTCGCCCTTGCGGCCCCACATATTGTCTTCCTGCCCGACGCGGACATGTAGCCCCAATGCAATGCCCATGGTGCAGAGCGGGTACATATTGCGCATCAGCCCTTCGACCGTGCAGACGGCGTTTTGCGGCATGCGATTGACGAATTCGAGCAGGTTACGCGGATTGGGGCCGTCATGACCGCCGCCAATGGCCACCCAGTTGCACACCAGCGGACCCTTGTAGAAGCCGTTGCGGCAGAGCCGCTCGACTGTCTCGAGGTCCTTCATGCTCCCGATCATGAAATGGGTCTGGACGCCTGCCTTGTCGAGCCGTTTGATGTGCTCCTTCATGAACACCGGGCCGCCTTCATAAGTCATGTTGGTATAGGCTTCGCGGTAGCCGGGATCCCACATTGAGGTGCCCTTGGCATCGTCCTCGGTGATCAATTCCATCACGTTCATCTGATTGGTGTTGACCACCAGCGTGACCTGGTCCGGCTTGGGAGAAAGCTCGGCCAGCATGTGGCGGGTATCATCAGACATCCACTGCGCCGATTCACCCTGATTGCGCGGTGCAAAGCTGATTGAACCGCCGACTTGCAGGATCATGTCCGGAACCGCACTGCGCAGCCGGTCGAGCATCTCGTTGAACATGTCGAGATTCTTTGAGCCCGAGCCATCGGGTTCGCGCACATGAACGTGGAGCACCGTCGCGCCTGCGTTGTAGCAATCGACCGCCTTTTGCACCTGCTCGGCCATCGAGACGGGAATGTCGTCACTGTCGCGGGGCAGGAAGCTGGGCGCATAAGGCGCGACCTGGATGACCAACGGGTCCTGATTTTCAGGCAGCAGGCTTTCGTCGAAGAACTGCATGATATTTACTCCTTGTTCGAAGCGGGCGTTTCCATCCCGCGCTTGTTCATTTCTTCCATCAACATCGGCGCGCCTAGCGCGACCGAATGGATGCCGAGTACGGCGACACATTGGAGCACGGCCATCACCTCTTCGGGGGTGGCCCCAAGATCGAGCGCTTTTGCAATGTGGCGGCGCGTGCCGGGCGCGTACATGTGCGTGCACGAGGCATCGACCGCGATGGCGATCAGCTCATAGGTCTTGGGATCGAGGGCCCCTTTGCGGACTGGCAGCAGCGCCATGTCGAGGAACTTGTCCATCCACTCGCCGTCGAAGGCAGCGGCTTCGTCCCATGCGGTGTTCCAGCCGCCGCCTGCCTTCAGGGCATCGATGATCGGCGTTTGGCTCATCGCACCGGCCTCGTGCCGACCACCCCTGCGCGCTGCATCTGGCGAACGGTCGGTGGATAGTCTGCAACGGCATAATGCTGGGTGGCGCGGTTATCCCAGATCGCGACGCTGTTCGGCTCCCAGGTCCAGCGCACCTGATATTCGGGAATGGTTGCGCGGCGCACCAGGTCCATCAGCAACCAGTGGTGACCGGGGGTGAAGTCATTGCCGTAGCGCACGTTCTCACCGGTGTGAAAATTGGTGAAGTGCGTGCTGTAGGCGCTGACGTAGAGGATCTTTTCGCCGGTTTCCGGGTGGGTGATGACCACCGGATGCTCGGCATCCGGATATTGCGCCTTCAGCGCATGGCGCTTCTCAATCGGCATGCAGGCGCCAAAGCTCGCCTCGATTGAGTGACGGGTATAGAGACCGTCGATCTTCTCCTTGATGTGCTCAGGCAGGTCGGCATAGGCCTTGGCCATGTTGACCCACATGGTGTCGCCGCCGACTTCGGGGCACTTCACGCACCGCAACACCGCCATCTTCTGCGGAATTTCGCGCCAGGTCACATCGGCATGCCAGTTATTTTCTAAGAACGCCGGCGGGCTGTTTTCATCCTTGAAGATGTTGACCAGGCCTTCGACCTTTGGGTCGCCGCCCGCCACGGGATGACCTTCCAGATCGCCAAAGCGGCGCGCAAAGGCCACGTGCTGTTCCGGCGTTAGATCCTGATCGCGAAAGAAGATGACCTTGTTTTCGAGCATCTGGCGGTGAATTTCATTGAACAGGTCGTCGCTCTCGATTGCGTCTTTCAGCTGGACGCCTTTCAGCTCTGCTCCGATGTTGCAGGTCAGTCGCTTCACTTGCATGTCCATTCTCCCTTCAATTGCTGCACCAAGTCATGAATTCTGTTGAGCCGAGGCATTGGCGCGCACCGCACGCCAGACCATTGGCAAGCCTGCAAAGGCGACAAGGTCGGCGCCAAGCAGGGGGAGGCTCCAACTGGCTGCAGACCCGCTTTCGGCGAGCATCTGGCTGGTCACCCCGATTGCGTAGGCAAGGCCGCCGATCATCAGGATGTTGAGGGCAAGGATGTTGATCGCCGCCCCCGTCGCCTTGAGGTGTGGCGGCAACTCCTGCTCGATCACCGAAAATAGCGGACCGTAAATCATCGTCATGAACAGGATTGAGGCGGCCATCCCGGCGACGAACAGCGCGTTGCCACTTGGGCCAAGCCGGTAGGTCAGGATCAAGGGGGTCAGCAGCGTCAGCATGATCAGACTGGAGCGGGCCCGGTCCATTCCAAACCGCTGCTGTGCCCAGTCAGCCACGACGCCTGCGCCAATCGACCCGGCCAGACCGAACAGTATGAAGATCAGCCCGTAGAGCCGGTTGGCGGCGGCCTGGGTCATGCCTTTGTCTTCGATCAACCACAGCTGGACGAACGGGCTGGTCGCGACATGGCCGTGAAGAAACACGATGCCAAGCGAGGCCCAGCGCAACCGCGCGTTGCTGCAAAACAGCCGCCACCAGTCAGCGAGCTGGCCCTTGGGGGACGGCAGGTCGGCCAATCGGGGGGCGTCATCGCGCACGCGTGACACCGCGAATGTTGCCACGACCCCAATGGTTGCCATCAACAAAAAGCACCCGCGCCAGCCGATGATCGGGCCAAGCAGGCTGGCGATCAGAAAGCTGCCGCCGATCCCCAGAGGAATTCCGGCAAAGAATAAGCCAATCGCCGCCGCTTTGCTGCGTTCGGGCGTGCGGGCAAGGATGATGTTGGTCGCGGTCGGCACCAGAGTGGCCTCGCCAGCCGCCACGAACGGGCGGGCGCCCAACATGGTCGAGAAGCCCTGCGCAAGCCCTGCAAGGCCAGTGAACAGGCTCCAGATCGACACCCCCGCCGTGAGCACACGAACCCGGCCGATCCGATCCGCGAGCAAGCCCGCAGCCACCACAGTGATGGCATAAACGCCGCTGAAGGCCAGTCCTGCGATCAAGGCAAATTGCGCGCGGTCGAGTTCAAGGTCGCGCATGATGTCGCTGGCGAAACTGGCGACCAGTTGCCGGTCGATCTGGTTGATCAGATGGAGCAGCAGCAGGAAGGCGACCAGCCCCCATGGCGTGCGACGCTGCATCTCTCCCGTCACGGGCGACATTTGATCGACGCAGGCAGTTGCACCGCATCCCTCCTCAATATTTGTTTATTTTGTGCTGAGAAGCTAGCGCAGCGCCGAGGCTAATCGATTGCCATTTCATGCCACTTGATTAACACTAGGCGACAGGAGGCTGTTTCCATGCCGGTACCGTCGCATATCAGAGCTGTGGCACTGCTCGACCTTCCCGCCATTGCGCAGGAGGCTGGGATTGATCCTTATGCGGCCTTCAAGGAGGCGGGAATCGATCCCTCAACCTTGCATCGTGCCGATCTTACAATCGCGGCAGAGCGTGTTGCCCGGCTGCTGGAAGGCATGGCCGAACGATCCGGAGTTGCAGATCTTGGCATTCGGATTGCGATGCGCCGCAGGCTGGCAAATCTCGGGGTCATTGGCCTGGTTCTTGGGCAGCAATCCACTGTGCGTGATGCGCTCGCAATGACGCAGAAGTATCGGCATTTGATGAGCGATGCGCTGAGCATCCACATTGAGGAAGGTGGCGAGGAGGCTGCCACACTTGTCGTTGGGGTTTCCATCGGATCATCTGCGCCTGCCAGACAAGCGCGCGAACTGGCACTTTCGACCTATATTCATCTATTTTGGCTGTTGCTCGGAGAACGCTGGTCGCCGCTCGCCATCCATTTTTCCCACGCAGCGCCCAAGGTCGCAACGCTTCATCGCCGCTTCTTCGGTTGCCCCGTGCATTTCAGCAGCACGTTTGACGGACTGGAATGTCAGTTTGACGATCTGGATCGGGTCAACCCAAACGCGGACAAGGCGATTGCCGGATATGCCGGTGCCCTGCTCGATAATCTGCCCGTGCAAAAGGGCAGTGAAGCGACCAGCTTGGTCGAACGCTTGATCCATGCGCTGCTGCCCATGGGCCGGGCGTCTATCGAACAAGTGGCCAAGGCAATGTCTCGCAGCGTGCGCACCTTGCAGCGGGAACTCGCGAAGGAAGGCGTTGAGTTTAGTCAACTCGTCGCAGATGCGCGGGCCACGCTTGCGGTTGAGCTGTTGCGCGATGAAGCGCGTCCCATAAACGAGATCGCGGAACGGCTGGGCTATTCCCATGCCGCCGCGTTCATCCGCTTCTTCCGCAGTCGTTTCGATATGCCGCCCGGAGAATGGCGGCGGGCACAGGCCGGTTTCCCTGTCGTCGTCTCCAACTCTTCCCAATCTGCGCCTACATTTGTCGATTGAGGTGAGCGCGCATTTCGGCGCAACTAGCTATCCCTACCCTTATAGTCGTCGGTTGTTCCGAATTGCTCCGAAGGCACCAGGGGCCCGCTTTGCCGAAAAACGTCGGAAATGCATGAGGCTCCGCGAGCCATCGACCGTCCAGAGGTTTCGGGGCGCGATTGGCCCCGCGCCCAAAAAATGCCTCGAAATGGCCAACGATATTTTTGAGCCTTGTTCGAGTGTAGATTGATTGCGGCCGCTACAGGTGCACGTGGCGCCGATGCCCGAGATTGGTCGGTGACAGGCATTTCACTGCGATTAGCCGGGAGCCAGTGTCAGATCCTGAGCGGGCGCGACCGATGCTCGCTCGCGTGGACCTGCTGTTGGCTGACGCTCGGCGCGAGGCTTGCCATTCGTGCTGTGATCTTCGTCGTAAACCTCCACGCTCCCCCCTACCCCCATGGTAATTGTGTGTGTATTGGATTCCCGAGCAATGGGCAGTGACGTATTTTCGTCGTTTGCGGGATTTGCGGTAGTGGAATCCAATACCGCTTCGACCGGATTTTCCTCGAAAGAAGCCGCCAACGTTTTGGAATCCAATACCGGCATTCGGTTTTTTTTATTCTCCTGGCGGTAACGCGACAGGGCTTCCTTGCCCGCCTTGGCGCGCTTCTTCGCGCGCGGGTTCTTCGGGACGGCATGCATGTAGTCATGCGTTGCGGGCTGGCTTGCGCCGGGCACTGACTCAAAGGTCAGGCGCCAGCAGCGCGCGCGGGAAGTGTGCGAGGCCTTGATGCTGAAGTGTGCTGGTGCTGTGCACACGATGAACTTCATCTCCTCCAACTCATCAAAGGCATTGCTTGCCGCAGTCAGATCAACGACGCCCATCAACGCGGCACCATCGCGAACGGACAGCCAGAGCGCGCCGTTGTTTTTCCCTTTGTGCCTGCGGATCAGTTCAAAGAGCAACGAGCGGGCATTCGGCGACAGCGAGCGATATGCTTCCGAGTCCATCACACGGTGCTCAAGCTTGACGAATGGCAGATACTCGTTGCGACCTGTCTGGTTCGGCTTGTTTTTTTTAGACTTCTTTCGACCGCTCATGAGCGACCTCCCGTCGAATTGGTGCACGCGGCGACCCCTTGGAAGGAGGTCGGTTGGCGCGCTTGCGGGTGAATAAAATGAGGGCTAGGTAGGTCGCGGAATGGGCCGGCAAAGCTATTCCGCGACACCCCGCCCTTGTGCGGGGTTTCGCTTATCTGGGCCACCTTACTCGGCGCCCGAGAGCAGCTCTTCGAGGCTTTCGGCAGGGATAAGTGTGCGCCCGCACACCTTCACCGCGCGCAGGCGGCCTGCGGCGATATGGTTGAAGATGGTGGTCTTGCCGAGGCTTGTGGCCTCGCATGCCTCACGGATGCTGTAGGCGAGCTTCTGTCGGTCAGATTTGGTCATGATTGTTTCGCTCCGTTCCAAAACGGGCACATCATCTATACTTGGGCGACACAGCTTCAAAATACGGCGGAAAACTAAGAAACACGCCAGGAATCGTCGATATAGCAGCCAAATTGTCATTGAGAGATCGCGAAAAACGACGGATTTCCAAGGCTTGCAGAAGTTCTCGCTGGATTGCCGCTTTTCCGCGCTGGCAAAAGCCCCGTCTGACTATGTCGCCCCCTGGCAATAGTCCTGTCGCGCTGATACGCGCCGGAACGCGGGTTGCCGCTCTATCGGAAAATTATCCACAAGATTTATCATTATATATTTTGCCGAAACGGAAAAAATCACAGTTTATAGCCACCGTTACCTGTCCATCGGGCAACAAAAACCAAAATGCTGAAATCTGTAACGCGTTGTCGGGCGCCTCTATTGTTAGATGCAACAAGAAGTCAAAGCCGGTGCTGATCAAGCCGGGCGATGACCTGAGAACGTATCGCTTTGCGCGCTACGCCGCGAATTTGCGCGAGATTCGACGGAGGATCGGAATGGCCCTGCGGGGGGAGTTCTAACTAGCTCGAGCGGACGAGGTTTAGGCGATCTGATCCAGCTGTTCTGCAATGCGCGCGTGAAATTCCTGGCCTTCTTTGTCCGGTGCCGTGTCGGAGAGTTTGCGATGCGCCATTGCGAGGCAGCTTAATGGTGTCACCCTTCTACCTTTCGCAGGTGCGGGATCAGGCTCGGCCAAAGGCGATCTGGAGCCTGTGTGCCGCGGGTTTTCGCGGCAGAAGTCAAATGATCGCTGATGATTGGAAACACGCATTGCGCCTCCATCATAGGCTCAAATCAGGCCTGCTCAATCCTTCGGATTGGTCCTCATTCCCGTCGATTTCGCGGCCGGACGAACAATATGTTGCCCATTCGTCCATGAGCAACCGCCGCTTTTCGAACAGATCACCGCGTCGATACGCGCGCTCCACCTTGTTTTCGATTGTGTGTGCCAAGGCCATTTCGGCCACTTCATGGGCGTAGCTGGTGCACTCTGCTGCCCAATCGCGGAATGCTGAACGAAAGCCATGAACCGTTACGGCTACATCCATGCGGCGCAGCAGCATCGTCATAGCCATGCTCGACATCTTGCCGCCCCTCGTCGCGGGAAACAGCCACTTGGATCCGAACTGGCTGGTCGCCTCCAGAATTTGAACGGCGCGCGGCGACAAAGGAACGCGATGCTCCTTGCCCGCCTTCATACGCTCGGCTGGAACCGTCCAGATAGCTTTGTCGAGGTCGATCTCTTCCCATAAGGCGCCAATGACTTCGCCAGACCGTGCGCCGGTCAGAATGGTGAACTCCAGGGCCTTGGCGGCGACCGCCTCGCGCATTCGAAGGCGCGTGATGAACCCCGGCAAGGCTTCATATGGCAAGGCTTTATGATGCCCGCGTGTGAGTTTGGCCCTGGGGGGCAATATCTGCGCAATGTGCCCGCGCCAGCGCGCTGGGTTCTCGCCATCGCGATGGCCGCGGGCTTTCGCTGCATCGAGGATCGTTTCAATCCGTCCCCGGAGCCTGCTCGCCGTTTCGGCCTTCTCCTTCCAGATCGGTTCCAGGATCTGCAGGACATGGCCCGTCGTAATGTCGGCGACCGCGAGATCGCCGATGATCGGATAAGCATAGGTGGAAAGCGTATTCTTCCACTGTTGGCGATGCTTGTCGTTTCGCCAATTACCCTCATTTGCGGCGATATAGGTGTCTGCCGCTGTCCGGAATGTGACACTTGCGGCTTTGGCTGCCTGCGCCCGGGCAATTGCGGCAGCCTCGGCCTCTTGGCGCTCGGCCAAGGGATCGATGCCCGCCTTGACCTTGAGTCTCAAGGCTGTCGCCACATCGCGCGCATCAGCGAGAGAGAGGCCGCCCGGACCCGCCGCACCCAGCCCAACATCCCGAGACGTGCCGCGGATCATGTAGCGGTATACCCATGATCGCGACCCGCTCTCCTTCACCAACAAGTGCAGGCCCTGTCCATCCGCATGACGGCCAGGCTTGGCGTTTTTAACGTTAAGCGGCGTGAGTGCGTTGATGAGCTTTTTCGGCACGAGAGGGGGCTCCGGGAGTGACGCCCCATCGTTACCAAAACCGAACCCTGATAGAAAGCTGGTTTTATGGGAACCGGATTGAACTGAATTGAATGATCAAAATCAGGGGCTGACGAAATATCGAGCTTAATTCTGTTTTGAGTGAACTATTCTGAAGAAAATAGGTCTCTGGTTTAGCGGACTCCCTCTCCGCCACTTTCTCGCCTTGGGGAACGCCTTTCGCGCTCCCCAAGGCGCGAGAATTTCACTTACTTTCGATGACCACCTCACGCACCACGCCGTCTGTCAGCGCATAGCCGGGGGCGGCGTCCGGATAGGCGCCGACGGGGGATCCGCGATCGAGGCCGACGTCGAAGGTCTCGTCGATGGTGAAGAAGGCAGGCGGGCTTGCGGCGATGCGGGCGGAGCCGGCAACCGCGCCATCCACCAAGATGCGCAGCTCGGCGCCGCGGGCATAGCCGCCGCCATCATAGACAAAGTCGAAACGCAGCGTGTGCCGCCCCGGTGCGAGCGCGTTCGCGGCGCGCAGGGTGGTGCGGCCCAACTGGAATAATTGATAGCTGAGCATCAGGTGGCCCTGTGCGTCGATCCAGAGCGACCAGCCCGCGCTTGTGCCGCCGAGGGCCGCGATGACGCCTTGGGGATGCGCGCCTGCATCGACCGTCGCATCGACCGTGAAGCTGCGATTGACCATCGGAGGCAGGGCCGTTTCCGGGATGCCATGTGCGCCGGTGGAGAAGGCCATGCGCGTCCGCCCGTTTGCGATGCTGGGCATGCCGCGGCGATCAGGCAGCGTCACGTTGCGCAGCGGGAGCAACTGGTTGCGCGAGGCTTCACTCAAGAACAATTGCTTGAGTTCTGCGAGGCGCTTGGGTTCCTTTGCCGCCAGATCGCGCGACTGGGAGAAGTCGCGGGTCAGGTCATAAAGCTCCCACCGGTCATCGTCGAAAGACTTGTCGCCGGGCGTGATGCCCATCCACGGAAGGCGCGCATGGAAGGCCGAGGCCATCCATCCATCGTGATAGATTGCGCGGTGGCCGAACACTTCGAAATATTGCGTGCGATGCCGCTCGGGCGCGGAGGCTGTGTTGAAGCTGTAGAGCAGGCTTGTGCCGTCCATCGGCTTTTGGGCCACGCCATCAACGCTCTGCGGCATGGGGATTCCCGCCGCTTCGAGAATGGTCGGCGCGATGTCATTCACATGGCCGAACTGCGCGCGAACGCCGCCGGTCTGCGTGATTTCACGCGGCCAGCTCACGACCATGCCATTGCGCGTGCCGCCCAGATGCGAGGCGACTGTCTTCATCCACTGAAAAGGCGTGTTCATCGCCCAGGCCCAGCCCGCTGCATAATGCGGGTAGGTGCCCGCACTGCCGAGCTGGTCATTGACCGCCAGTCGCATTGCATCGTTTTCGGGCAGGCCCTGAAGCGCGCCCATATAGTTGCTGCTGCCGAGCAACCCGCCTTCGCCGCTCGCGCCATTATCGCCCACAATGTAGAAAAACAGCGTGTTTTCAAACTCGCCATTGGCTTTGAGCGCATCGATCAGCTTGGCGATCTGTGCATCGGTATGGGCAAGAAAGCCCGCATAGACTTCCATCTGGTGGGCCGCGACCTTGCGCTCGTCGGGCGTCAGCGCGTCCCAGGCGGGCATGCGCGGATCACGCGGCGTCAGGCGGGCATCGGCGGGAATGATGCCGAGCTTCTTCTGGCGTGCGAAGGATTCAGTCCGCATCCGGTCCCAGCCTTGATCAAAGCGGCCGTGGAACTTCTCGATCCATTCGCGCGGAGCCTGCAGCGGCGCGTGCGTGGCGCCCGGTGCGAAATAGAGAAAGGCCGGCTTGTCGGGCATCAGCGCGTGCTGCTGGTTGAGCCAGACAATCGCCTGATCAGCGAGATCTTCGGTCAGGTGATAGCCCTTGGCGGCCGGGCGCATGACGGGCGTTGTCCCTTCGAACAGCGTCGGATCAAACTGGTCGGTCTCGCCGCCCTGAAAGCCGTAGAAGCGCTCAAAGCCTTCGCCTGTCGGCCAGCGGTCCATCGGTCCATTGGGGGAGACTTCCCAATCGGGCGTCTGGTGCCATTTGCCGAAGGCTGCGGTGTTATAGCCGTTCTGCCGCAGGATCTGCGCGATCGAGGCTGTGTCCTTGGGGTGGAAGCCGCTATAGCCGGGGCGGGCGTCTGAGGAGTTCATGACGGCGCCAATCCCCGTCGCGTGCGGATTGCGGCCGGTGAGCAGCGAGGCGCGCGTGGGCGAGCAGATTGCCGTTGTGTGGAAGCGGTTGTAGCGCACGCCCTGCTTCGCAAGCGCATCAAGCGCGGGCGTCTCAACCGGACCACCAAAGGTTGAGGTCGCGCCAAAGCCGACATCGTCAAGCAGCACAATGACGACATTGGGCGCGCGTGCGGGGGCGACGACGCGATAGGCCGGAGCCGCCGGGGCTGCCTCGGGTGTCGAGGCTTCAAGCGCCGAGGGGATTTGGGCGATGCCCGCCAGCATCACCGCAAGGCAGGTTGCGGAGACTTGCCACTGCCGCTGCTTCTTCATCTTCTCTCCCCACGTCATTTGCTTGATATTCAGCAGACTGAATGGCTGCCCTAGATTGCACAATGGCCTGCGATTTTGCTCCGGGGAAGTACTGAATGCTTCTCGTCCCGATTGCGTGGGTCTTGGAGGGGGCTATCCTTCCAGCCCTGAGCATCCCCGATGCACGGTTGCCTTTGTCGCGGATCGTGATAAAAACAATCGATTGCATGATCGTGCCGCTATTTCGCGACGACGACTGCCCGAGAGGATTTAGCCGTGAAGAAGACCTCTGCATTCATCCTTGCTCTTCTGGCGACGCTGCCTGCCGCCGCCATCGCCGCGCCGCTGGCGAGCGTCTCTTCGCCTGACAAGTCGATCACCGTTTCGGTTGAGATCGATAATGACGGGCGGGTGAACTACAGCGTTGAGCGCAAGGGCAAGCCGCTGATCGCGCCGTCCAAGCTCGGCTTTCTGCTGCAGGACAGTTACGCGATGGTGCGCGGCTTTGAACTCAAGGGGCAGGAAGCGGCCTCGGGCGATGAGCGCTGGGAGCAGCCCTGGGGTGAACGGCGTTTCGTCGCCAATCACTATAATGAGCTGCTGGTCCGCTTTCAGCAGAAGACCGATCTCAAGCGCCAGATGAACGTCCGCTTCCGCGTGTTCGATAATGGCGTGGGCTTCCTCTATGAAATGCCCGAGCAGCCCAACCTCAAGACGATGAAGATCGCGGAGGAACTGACCGAGTTTGACGTGGCGCAGCCGGGGACGGCCTGGTGGATTACCGGCGGCGAGTGGAACCGCTATGAGCAGGTCTATCAAAAGACGTCGATCGACGCTGTTTCAACGGCGCATACGCCGATCACCATGCGGCTGGAGGATGGAACGCATCTGGCCTTCCACGAGGCCGCTATCGTCGATTATGCCGCAATGTGGTTCAAGCGGGCGGATGGCCGCAAGTTCCGCTCGATGCTCTCGCAATCGGGGCGCGAGGCCAAGGTCATCCGCGACACGCCTTTCTGGACGCCGTGGCGCACCATCCGCATCGCCGATAACGCCGCAGGGCTTGTCGAGAATGATCTAGAACTCAACCTCAACGAGCCCAACAAGCTGGGCGACGTCAGCTGGTTCAAGCCGCACAAATATATCGGCATCTGGTGGGGCATGATCACGGGCAAATGGACCTGGTCCTCCGGCCCCGATCATGGCGCGACGACCGAACGCGCCAAGCAATATATCGATTTTGCCGCCAAGCACGGCTTCAAGAGCGTGCTGATCGAAGGCTGGAACAAGGGCTGGGACGGCGACTGGATGGGGCATGGCGACTATAGCTTCACCGAGAGCTATCCCGATTTCGACCTGAAGGCCGTGACCGATTATGGCCGCGCCAAGGGCGTGCAGCTGATCGGCCATCACGAAACCGGCGGGAATATCGCCAATTACGAAGCGCAGCTTGACGATGCGATGAAGCTTTACGCCAAAATGGGCGTCGGCGCGGTCAAGACGGGCTATGTCGCGGATGCCGGCGGCATCATCGCACCGGGAGACAAGCCGGGCGAGGTGCGGATGGAATGGCATGACGGGCAGCGCATGTCGGTCCACCATCTCAAAGTCGTCGAGACGGCAGCCAAATATCACATCGCGATCAACGCGCATGAGCCGATCAAGGATTCAGGCCTGCGCCGCACCTATCCCAACTGGATCGGCCGCGAAGGCGCGCGCGGGATGGAGTATAACGCCTGGGGCCAATATGCGAATTCGCCCGATCATGAGCCGACGCTGGTCTATACGCGCATGCTCTCGGGTCCGATGGACTTCACGCCGGGCGTCTTGTCGCTCACCGGCAGCAAGGGCGTGAAGCTTGCCTCGACGCTCGCCAAGCAGCTTGGGCTCTACCTAACGCTCTATTCGCCAATCCAGATGGCGGCAGACTTCCCCGAAGAGCTGGAGAAATATCCACGTGAGCTGGACTTCATCTCGAAGGTGCCTGCCGATTGGTCGGAGAGCCATTTGATCGCGGGCGAAGTCGGCGATTTCGCGGTGTTCGCGCGCAAGGATCGCAACAGCAATGACTGGTATGTGGGTGGCGTGAATGATGCCGATCCGCGCAGCATCGATGCCAAGCTCGATTTTCTGGAGGCAGGCAAGACCTACACCGCGACCATCTATCGCGATGGCGACGATGCCGACTACAAAACCGAGAAGCGCCACAGCATCGCCTATGAAACGCGCAAGGTGAAGAAGGGCGATGTCATCAGCGTTCGCATGGCATCGGCGGGCGGCTTCGCCATCCGGCTGGCGGCGTCACGCTGACGCGCAATGGCGGGGTCTGCCTTGGTGCAGGCTCTGCCAGATTGACGGGAAAATACATTTGCATCGGAATTGATTGTTCGGCGCGGCTACACACGTCTCTATTGTTTCATATGTGAAATGATTTATCCGTAGCAGCGGATGGCGTGCGCTTCGAAAGTGTCTCCTACGACTCGCTTTCATCGCTTTCGGGGTGTCGCATCCTCAAACTGCACGGGAGGCGGAGCAATGGCTCGCCTCCTGCCTTTTGCAGGAGACGTATGGAGGGAGAGCATAGCCTCATGTCGTTGCTGGCGCGCATATTCCGGTGTCGTTTGGGACATCATTCCAGAAGCCGCCGCCTTGCGCGTGACGATGGGAATGGCTTCGTATCGCAATGCGAGCATTGCGGTATTCCACTGCGCAAGGATGTGCGCGGGATTTGGGCTCCATATCAACCGGAGTGAAAGCGAAAGGGGCTTGAGGCCGGGATTTGAGCGTGTAGTGCTCAAGATCATCAAGGTGTTGCGCGAAAGGTCGGGTTTCCAGTCATGAAGACGAACAACGGTGCGGATGCACCGATCTTTGTGCGCTTGTTGAACCTCCTCAATGCCATTCGCGGCATGTCCCCTTTTTCCGACCTTTCTGCGGATGAAGAGCAGTTGCTTGGCCAACTCGTGCTGCGCTGGCAACGTGACGAGCCGTTTACGGTTGGCGATTTGATGCACGGCAGCGACCGGACGTCGCCCAGCACCATGTATCGTCGCCTTATCGCGTTGCGCGACAAGGGACTTGCCAATCTGCGCGTCGATGACGGTGACAGGCGTGTCAAGTTCATCGAGCCGACGGCGCTTGCGCATGAATATGTCCGCAATTTCAGCGCGCATCTTGAAGACATGCTCGCACGCGAAAGGGCGTCTTGACGCGCATCGCCAAATCTGTTGCCCGGCAGGCGCTTATCATTGCCGGCGTGGCGTGCCTTTGGGTCATTTTCTTTCGGCTGAATTCCCTCTTTTTCAACGGTTTCGCTCACTCCGTCCGCGCACACTGGATCTTCCTTCCGGCGGCGCTCCGCGTCATTGCGCTGTTGCTGTTTGATGAGCTTGCGGTCGTTGGACTGACTGTGGGCGCCTATATGACATTGGGGCTGAGCGAGCGGGTGATCATGCCCGGAGCGGCACTTTTGGCGCTGTCATCGGGCGTTGCACCCTGGATCGCGGTCGCCATGTGGCGCAGAATATTCCATATCCGGCGTGACCTTGCCGGGCTTCGTCCGCTTGATGTCGTTGCGCTCTCGCTCGGCAGTGCGGTCATGAACAGTGCTTTGCTCAATCTTGTTCTTACGCTGACCGGAGAGATGCCGGGAGATGTAGAGCAGATCGCGACGATCATTGTCGGCGATGCCGTGGGCACCGCCATCGTCCTGGCCATCCTGTCCGGGCTGTTGGGCGTGGTCGCGATGAAGGCGAAGGCGCGCCGCTAGATTTGCGGTATGGGTGACTTGCCGCGCAACTGCTCAAGCGCGTCGGACAGCGCGCTTTCACTGAACGGCTTTTGCAGCACGATCACATCGCGCAGGCTTTCGGGCAAGGGTGTCCGATCGGTATAACCCGTGCAGAATATGCAGGGTATGCCGCGACTCTGGAGTGTTTCGGCCAAGTCAAAGGTCATTTGGCCGCCAATATTGAGATCGAGCAGCGCGACATCTGCCTGCGCATCGCGCGCGGCAACTGCCGCGGGCTCCAGCCGGGCAATCGGGCCAATGACCTCGCAGCCCAAGGCTTCGAGGCAGGTGCGGGCATGGAGGCCAATCAGCGGCTCGTCTTCCACCAGCAGGACGCGCGCGCGCAGCGGAGCGAGTCCGTCAGATCGGGCGGGCGCGTCGGCATGAGCGTCGGCAGTATCGCGCCGGTGAGTTGCCAATGCCTTGTCCGCCGGAAAGCGTATGTTCACCGAAAGCCCATCTGGCCGCCAATTGAGATCGACTGTTCCCTTCAGATGATCGACGACGCTGGCCTCGAGCAAGGCCGTGCCGAAACCCCGTCGCTTTGGCTGGGCGACGGGCGGCCCCCCTGTTTCCCGCCAGTCAAAGGTCAGGTCATCTCCGTCCGCACCGGGCGTCAGCGCCCATGTCACGACGAGGCGTCCGGCAGGAGACGAGAGTGCGCCATATTTCGCGGCGTTGGTCGTGAGTTCGTGCAGCACGAGCGCAAAATCCTGCGTCGCCATCGGGGAGAGAATGGCGTCGGGTCCGCTGGTGGTGACGCGGCCTTCGCGGACGAAAGGAGCGAGTTCCTCGTTGAGCAGCGGGGTCAGCCCCGATCCTTCCCAGCGTGAACCGGCAAGCAGGCTGTGGGTGCGTGCCAATGCCTGTATCCGGCCCGAAATCGCCTCGCGGTAACTCGCGACATCCTCCGACTGGGTGAGTTGCACGATGGAATTGACGACGGCGAGCATGTTCTTGGCGCGGTGATCAACCTCGCGCGACAAGAGGCGCTCACGGTCCAGCGCCTGACGCTTTTCGGTGACTTCCTCGCACACGACGCCGATGCCGATCACGCGACCGCTCATCTTGACGGGGTAGAATTGCTCGCACCATTCGCGAACGATGCCTGGTTGGGCGGGGGTGGAGCCGTGAATTTCAACGTCGCGCAGCGGCTCCCCGGTTTCCAGCACACGGCGCAACCGGGCCTCGGCCTCGCCGCGCAGTTCGGGCACCAGGTCCCACGCGGAGCGTCCGAGATGCGCGTCCACCGAAAAGCCGTTCATTTCGGCAAGCGCTTCGTTGATCCGGATGAAGCGCATGTCAGCGTCAAGCATGGCAAGGCCGAGCGGCGCTTCTGCGTAAAGGGTTTGAAGCTCGTTGAATTGTTGCTCGAGCTGGGTTCGCTCGCGCGCAAGCTCGTCCAAGACGGAGCGATACTGTGCGAAGATCGCGATGAGCTGGAGCGACATGATCGCGAAGATCGCGATGTCGATTCGCGCGGCGATCATCTGGTCGTCGAAGCTGTAACCATGCTGCGGCGGTAGCCCGTCGCTGAGCCCTGTCTGCCAGATGACGAGCAGGGCCACGCAAGCCGGGGCAGAGGCCGCAAGCCAGCCGGGCGTTCGGGCGGCCATCCACAAGAGCGCGGGCAGGGTGAGGGCAAAGCCCGTGAGGTCTGCCCATTCGGGAGCGCCATAAGCCCGGTGCCCGCCGAAATAGGCAAGCACGATGATGATGCCGAGTGCCACTGCCCCTTCGAGCAGGCGCGCGGCGCACGCCCGCGCCCGCTCTTCGTGAAGGAGCACGACGAACGGGGCCAGAGCGACGATCCCGACAAAGTCAGCGAAGGACCATGTCCGCAAGGTGATCAAAGGAGGGCCGGACGATGCTCCGGTTGGTGGCAGCGCGAGCGCAACAAAGACGCCAGAGGCCAATGCCGCGCCTGCTGCCGCCAGGATGAAGATGTTGACCCCAGCGAGCGTCCGGAACGGCGTATGCGAGCCGACCCACCCGAGGAACAGCGCGGCGCAAAGCCATGCTTCGCCAGTATTCGCGACCGCGAAAATGACGCTTTCGGGCAGGCCATGGCCGGCGGACAGGTTGGCGGCGATGACCGCGACCGCGATGGCTGCGGCAAAATAGCCGCGCTCGCGGGGGGC
>Ga0116191_1001586_pt1 | contig 18252 bp, 20 predicted proteins | sample AD_UKC111_MetaG_FD_89897 | JGI IMG/M metagenome (GOLD analysis project Ga0116191, IMG submission 89897) | Active sludge microbial communities of municipal wastewater-treating anaerobic digesters from Hong Kong - AD_UKC111_MetaG | ecosystem: Engineered > Bioreactor > Anaerobic > Digestate...
CGTTTCCTCATTCAGAGTGACGTGGTGGTATTCCCGAAGAGTACGCACAAAGAGCGTATGCAGGAAAACTTCGACATCTTCGACTTCCAACTATCCGCTGATGACATGGCTGCCATCCGCAAGATGGACACAGGCAAGAGTGCCTTCTTCGACCATAGAACGGCTGAAACAACAGAGCTGTTTATGTCGTGGATATGATGAGAGCGTGATGAAAAAGGCATACGAATGACCTATCATCATCAAGTGACGTTCCAATTAACGATAAACGGTCGACCAATATAGGGGTATATTGGTCGACGTTTAGCATCAAATCGCAGTGCATTTAGCATCAAATCGCAGACCAATATAGGGGTATATTGGTAGACAAATAGCGATTAATCTAAAACTCATATACTTTTGTTCTGATAACGAACAGATAGTTATGGGCTGACATCCGATGATGAATACCGCTATCAAATAAAAAAAGATTGCATCAGTTATTGTGATGCAATCTTTTTTTGTATTCTGCAAATAAGTTTATTTTTTATGACGGTTGGCGCGCTGCTCGCGGTATTTCGCCTTTTGCTTGGCTGAACCGCTGCCGTGTGCCCCCGTGATATACTTCTTCTTTTTTGCTTTGGTTTTCACTTTGTCTTTATCGTCGGCACCTGATTTGGCACCGTGAAAGATAACACCGCCATTCGCGATAATCTCATCAATGTCGTCACCTTTTGCCATAATTCAATTTATTTTATCAATGATGGAACAAACGTACACCTGTGAATGCCATGGCAATGCCATACTTGTCGCATGTCTCGATGACATTGTCGTCGCGTACGGAACCGCCTGCCTGAGCGATATATTCCACGCCGCTCTTGTGGGCGCGCTCGATGTTGTCGCCGAATGGGAAGAAGGCATCGCTGCCCAGTGCCACTTTGGTGTTCTTTGCTATCCATGCTTTCTTTTCTTCCATGGTCAGCACTTCGGGCTTCTCGGTGAAGAACATTTCCCAAGTTCCGTCGCGCAGCACGTCGTCGTGGTCTTCACTGATATAGATGTCGATGGTGTTGTCGCGGTCGGCACGGCGAATGCCTGGCTTAAACGGCAGTGCCATAACTTTTGGATTCTGGCGCAACCACCAGATGTCTGCCTTGTTGCCAGCCAGACGTGTGCAGTGGATGCGGCTCTGCTGACCGGCACCGATGCCGATGGCCTGTCCGTCTTTCACGTAGCAAACAGAGTTGCTCTGCGTATATTTCAGCGTGATGAGCGAGATAATTAGGTCGCGTTTAGCCTCTTCAGAGAAAGTCTTGTTTTGTGTGGGGATGTTCTCGAAGAGTGCCGGGTCGTCGAGTTTCACCTCGTTGCGTCCCTGCTCGAACGTGATGCCGAACACCTGTTTGTGCTCTATCGGTTCGGGTTTGTAATTGGGATCTATCTTGATGACATTGTATGTGCCTTTACGTTTGGCTTTCAGTATCTCGATGGCCTCGTCGGTATAGTCGGGAGCGATGACTCCATCGGAAACCTCACGTTTGATAAGCGTTGCTGTGGCAGCATCGCACGTGTCGCTCAGGGCAACGAAATCGCCGTAAGAACTCATGCGGTCGGCACCGCGGGCACGGGCGTAGGCACAAGCCAAAGGAGACAATTCTATCTTCACATCATCCACGAAGTATATCTTTTTCAGCGTGTCGCTCAGGGGCAGACCTACGGCGGCGCCTGCAGGCGAGACGTGCTTGAAAGAGGCTGCGGCAGGGATTCCTGTGGCGGCTTTTAATTCTTTGACAAGTTGCCAGCTGTTGAGTGCATCAAGGAAATTGATGTAGCCAGGGCGGCCGTTAATAACTTCGATTGGTAATTCTCCTTCCGTCATGTAGATGCGGGAAGGCTTTTGGTTCGGATTGCATCCGTACTTTAATGCTAATTCTTTCATAAAAGGAATGTTTATTTCCGAGTGCAAAGGTAGTGCAAAATTCGTGTAAACGAGAATATTTGCGAAATAAATTTTCTATATTTAGCTTAAGGTCTGTTGACGAGAGTGTCAATTTGGATATGAATCTTCTTACCTTGTAGTATTTCTAGATTCTTCAACTGTTTGTTTTCGGAAATAATGTTATAAAAAATATCGTAAATTTCTTTGCCGTGTTCACAAATTGAACTAACTTTGCACTCGATTTATAAACGTTGGTTAGTAATGAAGCGCGATTTGAAACTTCTGCTAGAGGAAGTAGAGAAAAAAGTAGGGAAGAAGATTAATTTAACCTCTGACTTCGAAAAGTTGTCAGCACTATTCACAAAACATCATGTTTTTCTTAAACCTGCCACTCTGAAAAAGGTTTGGACTTATCTGAAAACAACAGACAAACCTTCGCCTGAGGCACTCGACAAAATCGCTCTGTTTGTGGGCTTCCAAAGTTGGAAAGATTTCCAGGAGGCTTTGCATGGAGAGGATGACGGGCAGACAAATTATGAAACTGATGAGAAGAACTAAAAAAAGAGGTTCCGCCAGATAGGTGGAACCTCTTTTAATTTCTTTTTTCGGATTATAAGGATTATTCCGCAGTGATAACTCTCTTCTCCTTGATACGAGCTTTCTTACCAGTGAGCTTGCGCAGGTAATAAAGTTTAGCACGGCGAACTTTACCACGTTTGTTTACTTCGATGCTGTCAATGTTCGGTGACTCGATTGGGAAGATACGCTCTACACCAACGGTTCCAGACATTTTACGAACTGTGAAACGCTTCTTTTCTCCATCGCCTGAAATGCGAATTACAACGCCACGGTAGAGCTGAATACGCTCTTTGGTACCCTCGATAATTTTGTAAGCGACTGTAATGGTATCTCCTGCTTTGAAATCAGGGAACTTCTTGCCGGTTGCAAATGCTTCTTCAGCAACTTTAATTAAATCCATTTTTGCTTGATAATTAAATTTGTTTATCGTTCCAACGCAACATAACTAGGCTACTCATCTTCCTGTCAGCGATTACGCCGAAAAGCGGTGCAAAGGTACAACAATTTTCTTATTGCGCCAAATTTATCAGTTATTTCTTTGCTTTTCGGTTGTTTTTAACTAACTTTGCATCAATAAATTATCGTATGATGCAAAGAAAAACAATCATTTTAAGCCTTTCGTCTCTGCTCGTATTCGCATCCTCTTGCGGTTCCCATTATCATCTTACTGATATTACCCGGAGCCGTATACTTGTGGATAGCCAATATGATGCCCGTCCCGACGCCCAAGCAGCCGCTTTCATTGCTCCTTACAAGCATAGTGTGGATAGCATTATGAGTCCTGTGGTAGGAACTACTGCGCGTTATCTTTCTGCTTATCGCCCTGAAAGTCCGCTTTCCAACTTGTTGGCGGATATCTTGATTTATGAGTCAGCCAAGTTTGGTGAGAAGCCCGACTTCGCCGTTTATAACATGGGCGGAATGCGTTCGGCTTTTGCAAAGGGGCCTGTGACTTATGGCGATGTCGTGGATGTCGCGCCTTTTGAAAATAAAATTTGTTTTCTCTCTTTAACAGGCGAAGACGTCCTTCAACTGTTTAGTGAGTTGGCAGCTACAGGGGGAGAGGGCGTCAGTCATGGTGTTAAATTGATAATTTCCAAAGATAAACTCATGAAGTCGAGCCTGAATGATAAGGATATTTCACCGAACAGCACTTATCGCATTGCCACTTTGGACTATCTGGCTCAGGGCAATGACCATTTGGATGCTTTTAAAAACGGAAAGAATGTTGTTTCACCACAGTCGGAAAAAAATAATGTGCGTTATCTGATCGTGAATTATTTCCGCGAACAGCAAGCCAAAGGGATTGTTGTGGATTCTAAGATTGAAGGTAGAATTGTAAAAGATGATAATTATGTTGAGAAATAAGATATTAGTTGCCAGAGCCCTAGCCCTCTCTTTGTTGATAGTTCTTTCATTGTCTGGTTTGGCAAAGAAGAAGACTTTGGTGATATTGCATACGAATGACACGCATAGTACGGTGATGCCGCTGAATAGAAATCTTGCTGATACGATGCTGGCAGGTAGGGCAGGATATCTGCGCCGTGTGGAAATGATTAAGGAGCAGCGAAAGCAGTATCCGGATTTGTTGTTATTCGACAGCGGCGACTTTTCGCAGGGCTCGCCTTATTATACGCTGTTCAAGGGTGATGTGGAGATAGGATTGATGAACATCATGGGCTATGATGCTGCAACCATCGGTAACCATGAGTTTGATTTTGGTCTCGACAATATGGCTCGGCTATTCAAAAAGGCCAAATTCCCGATAATTTGTTCCAACTATGATTTCACGGGTTCACCGCTTGAAGGTATCGTTAAGACTTATACTGTTATTAAAAGGAAAGGGATCAAAATAGGTGTCTTTGCACTGGATCCGAAGATGGAGGGCTTGGTTGCCAGGGCTAATTACGGTTCATTGAAATATTTGGACCCTGTGAAAGTGGCTAATGAGATGGCTTCGATGCTTAAAAACAAGTTGAAGTGTGACTACGTGATTTGTTTATCGCACCTTGGCTGGAAGGTTTATGGCATGGATGATATCAAGATGATATCCGGTTCACGCAACATAGATTTGGTGCTCGGTGGTCATTCTCATACATATTTTAAGACATTGAGATATGTGAAAAACCTTGATGGCAAAGAAATACCTGTCGACCAGAATGGCAAACATGCTATCTATGTAGGAAAGTTGATGTTGGATTTCGATAACAAATGATATTGTTGTCGTGCTTCTGTCATTCAAAGTAGAATGTCAGGGCAATGATCTTTGTATGTGCTTCCTTCACAGATTTTGTGTAAGGAAGCATATTTTTATCTTTCAGATTGTTGGCGTGGTCGGTATCAAGCGAGTTACCTAAACCGTACATGAACTTCAGTTCTGGTCTTAATTTGAAGTAGGGTAGGTAGAAGTCGCATCCCAAACCGATTTCTGCATACATATTATACTTTTTAAGTTTGATGTAATCGTCGTTTTTTCCGCTCAGATTCAACATTGGATTTAAACCTGTTACAATGTATGCTCTATGGTTGTTGAATCTCGGTGCTGCGAAAATCAAATCAAATGCGCTTGATATGTATGCCGTTTTCAATTCTTGCCTCTGCTCAATTGGGCTGCCATTCGCATTTGTTTGTTTCTGGTTATGAAATGTGATATGGCGAGTTCCGAAATACATGGCAGGTGCAATTCTGAATTGAAAGTTTGTGTTCAACCGGAATTCTCCTGATACGCCGACGGTGAATCCTGTGTCCCAACGGTCTTGGTCGGCGGTGATATCATATTCGGTCGTGGTACCATCTTCATTCGTTATTGTCTGTGGGCCCGCGTTGAGCAGTTCCATGTCTTGAAAGTGTGTTCCCACTAATACGCCGAAGTGAAACGGTCTTAAGTCCGTATATGGTCGATTTTGCACAGTTTTCTCTTGCGCCATAATGTTGATAGCACAGATAATCAATAAGATATTTATGGATAGAAATCTTCTCATTTGATTTAATAACGTACTTCTTTACAAGTTATTGTCTGTTGGTCAATTTTGATATTGTATAAATAATTTAAAATTCTTTACCCAATTGTAGGTATTTCAAATAATTGATGTATCTTTGCAATGTACAAATAGCGGGTGTATATCCTATCTAGTACATGTATAATTATTAATTTAAAAATAAATATTATGGCTTACGTAATTGGTGATGATTGTATCGCTTGCGGTACTTGTATCGATGAATGTCCATCAGGAGCTATCTCTGAGGGCGAGAAGTATTCAATTAACCCTGATCTTTGCACAGAGTGTGGAACGTGTGCTGATGTTTGTCCTAATGAGGCTATCAGTCTTCCATAAATAGCAATTGATGCTTTATGATATCGAGCGGTTCTTCATGAACCGCTTTTTTTGTGCTCAAATTGATCGAATTGAAAATGCTTTTTCATAGACATTCTGTGTTGCTATTCTTTTTCGTACGTTTTTTCATTGGTTCCGTTTGTTTCTTCTTTGATTATAGGATATAAAAAAGGAGCGTTTAATCTGATTAAACGCTCCAATTGCTTTATTTGTATGTCTTATTCTTTTCTATTTCAGTGCTTTTACAACTTCCTTAGCCTGCTCGTTTGTTGGGTCTACAGATAATACTTTATTGAAGTATTCTTTAGCCTTAGCATTGTTGTTTGTGTGGAAGTAGTAGAAACCAAGATAGCTGTAAGCAGTTACAAGACGTGAATTGTCTCTTTCGTCTTTTGTCGGTTTTGCATTGATGATGTCTGCCAATTTTTCGCAATAGGGAACAGCTGCACCATTTTTTACATCAGGATCTTGTGTGAAACCAATGCTTGCTCTTTGGAATGTGGCGAAGTCTGCTACACTTGGGAATTTCTCAGCCATGTTTGCATAAACATCATCTGCATTCTTCTGTGCTGCAGTTTTTTCTGCTCCAGTGGATTTGTCAGCTATGGTCATGTACATAGATGCAAGATTACCCATATCGTAGGCTGTAACTTTCTCTAGACCGTCAAGATATTTCTTGTATGTAGGGATTGCGTTTGCAAAGTCACCTTTCTCCTGATAAGCAGAAGCGATGTTTTTCAAAGCATCGTTCTTATCAGCAGCATTGTCTTTATTTTCAGCCAGTGACTTATTGAACATCTCAATGGCTTTGTCGAAATTCTTGTTTCCTTGATAAGCATAGCCGTAGTATAGATAGTCGCTCTCAGTAATCTTGGTAGAGTCACTTTGATTGAATAGTCTGTCTGCATAGTTTAATGCTTCTGGATATTTCTTTAAGTTTGTCAAGTCGAAGAATGAGATACGGTTCAATGCAGGATTCCTTGGGAATTTCTGGTTACCATATTGTGATATCTCCAAACTCTTATCGAAATCACCTTTCAAGAAATAATCAAGAGCATAACTTACAAGGTCGTTGTCTTCCATTTTGGCCTTGTCTACCTTGTTGTAGTATTCCAGCGCTTTATTGATATTTCCAGCTTTGTCATAAATCTGAGCAGAAATGATATCTACTGGATAGTCTGGACGTTGTTTGCGCAATTCTTCCAATTTAGCTACAGAAGCTGATGGGCTGGTCTTACTGTTGATGGTTGCATATTTGCGGTATCCCTCAGGGTTCTTTGGATCGAAATATGTTGCATTCTCATACCAACTTGAAGCTGCACCACCATTATCTTTGATAACTTCGATGTCGCCTTGCAAGATATAACCTGCACCGTTTTTCTTGTCAACTTTAATAGCCATATCGGCATATTTCTTTGCGTTGACAGTATCCTTCACATCCAAATAAGCTCTTCCGAGGCCAACAAGTGCTTCTGCATTTTTCTTGTTCGCTTTAACGAAATCCTTCACTTGGTCTTTGATTGCGTCAGGATTGTTCTTGTTTGCTGCTATTGTCTTTGAAATAGCATCAACTTGGCTTTTTACATCCTGTGCCATTGTCGTAGCGCTGAATCCTATCATCAGCACTGCTGCTAATAAATATTTAATTGCTTTCATAATTCGTTCTTTTAAAGTTCGACGTATTTACTTAGTTGACGTTTGGTTTATGCAAAAGTTTTATTTATTGGTTAATATTAACATCTCTTACATTTATATCACCTTGTACAGGAAGCAGACCGGATTTGAATATGATCATTTGACCTTTAGGCGATCTGATAAAGTTGGCAAATCCCCATGGTAACCCGTTGATTGGATCGTTGAGGAGGCAATAAATAGTTCTGATAAGAGGGTAATTACCATTATATATGTAATATTGGTAAGGCTTCCAACTGTTGCTTGGCGTGGCTTTTGCCATCTTGCTTACCGACATTAATCTAATTTTCTTATTGAATGTGAGGTTCGTGGAATCACGTTTGTCGTTCAACCAGTTACTTCCTATAATTCCAATAGCTCCAGGATTTTTTTCTACATAGTCAATCACGTCTGCTGTCTTTTTCGTTGCAACCACGTTAGGACTTGTTATCGGTTTTCCTTTTAGAATGCTATCTTCTGCGAAATGTACCGTACTAGACTTTTTATTGTCAAATACCAATATGATATCTCCATGTTTTGAATTTGGATATATATCGCTCCATTTCTTTGCTTTCCCTGTCAATATCCTTGCTATATCGTTGACAGTGATGCAGGTATCTCTGTTCGATTTGTTTACAATCAGGGCAAGACCGTCATAAGCGATGACAAATGACTGTGGCATGAATTGTCTGTCCTGTAAATTCTTTTTCTCAGATGGCTTGAAGTTACGAGCTGTTATGACGAGCGCTATTTTGTTTTTCAACAACAAGTTAATACCATCTGATTCGTTTGTGTAGATAGGCTTGATTTTAGCCTGTAGATAAATGCTTTCGAAGATATCGCGCTCTTCTTCGATGATGGGACTAAAACTTTCGTCAGAGGCGAAACTAATCACCCCTGACGAATATGTGTCTGTTCTGCCGCCTTTATGCTTCTGCTCACCGCAAGAAGCAAAAAGGCTGACAGTCAGTGTTAATCCTACTAATATGTAAGATATGTTTCTTTTCATTATAAATAATGATTACTGAAGTTTGAATGATACAGGTACGTTGTATTTCACACGTACAGCTGAACCGTTCTGCTTACCAGGAATCCAGTTAGGCATACTCTTTACGACGCGTGCTGCCTCTTTGTCTAGTGATGGGTCCACACCGCGAACAACGTTCACATCTGTAATGGAACCGTCTTTCTCAACGACGAAAGATACAACAACACGACCCTGAACACCGTTCTCCTGAGCAACGACCGGATAGCGGACATTACTGCTCAGATACTGCATCAGTGCTGAGTTACCACCTGGGAATGATGGCATCTGCTCAACGACGTCGAATACCTTGTTTTCCTCCTGCTTAGGTGGTTCTGGCTGAGCAATGACTTCCTTAGCTTTGAGCACTTCACCATTGGCATCATCGTTACCTTTGACGTCGAATGAACCAATCGCAGCCTTGTTGTCCATCAACTGATCCTGTGTCTTGAGCTCATCTTCAGGTTTTACCTCGGAGTCTTTCTTGATTACAGGTGCGGTAAACTTAACAGAACTCTTTACACGTTCAACCACCTTTTCGGGTTCAACTTTAATTTGCTTCTTTACTTCAGCTTTCTTCTTAGCTTGGTCCAGTGCAGACAACTCAGTGACCTGAGTGGCTGCTACTTTCGCAGCATTAGCGTCTACTATTTTCTTAATTGCAACAGCAGAGAATGCGAGGACTGCAGCGAGAAGCACTATGATTATTGAGAGGACGTTTCTCTTCGAAGTACCTTTACGAAGCTTGTAAGCTCCATAAGTTTGGTTCCTTCCTTCAAAGACTAGTTCGACCCAATCATTAGATACTAAATCTATTTTTGACATTGTCTTTTCGTTTTTTATTTGTTAATGCCGCATCGATTATTCCTTAATGCCAGCCTTCTTGAGAAGTCCTACGTCCTCTGGCTTAATTTTATCGATGACGTATTTACCAACACTGCAAATCTGCATCTCATCGAGAGCGTCAACCAAGTTCTTGTAAGAAGCATTGTTCGTAGCTTTGATAATGATGGTCATTGTGGAGATGTGGTCTCCGTCAATGTCACCGGCTTTTATCTTAGCCAATTCCGCGTCATATATCTCTTGAGGATATTTCTTCGGATTCTTCAATTTCTTCTCATCAAGTTTAGCCTTGGCTAACATTACCTGCTGAACAGGCTGTGTTCCATCTTCAGTAACGTGAGTGATAAGCACTTTGCGGATACCATTCTTTCCCCATGTGGTTTTCTTCAGGCATGTAGGATCGTCGAACTTAGGCTGTCCAGCGATGTAATAGATCTGATCGTTTGCACATACGTATATTGTAATGGTATAGGAAGCCTTTGTTACAGACTTGTCTTGGTCGTTCAAGTTCTTATCGTTACTAGGCATACTCAACTCCATAGTCTGTGGCTTTGCCAAAGAGGTACAGAGCATGAAGAATGTAATAAGAAGCATCATCATATCCACCATAGGCGTAAAGTCTACGCGGACATCCATCTTCTTTTGTTTGCTTTCTTTTTTCTTCATTCTTTAGTCCTCCTGTTTTTTGTATGAAGTGATAAGATAGTAGCGGTTCTCGCTCATATCCTGAAGTTCAGACATAACCTTTTTCACGATTTTATAAGGAGTGTGTTCGTCAGCTTTGATGGCAATCTTGATGTCAGTGTTCACCTGACGAGCTTGCTCTACCCAATTCTGGAATTCACTCTTCTTTCCACCGATACTATCTGTAGGAATACCCTGTGTCTTGATCTGATTAGCCATCTCGCTACTTTCAAGGCTGAGGTAAGCTGAAAGCTTATCCATTGGTACACCCCACATCGGGTCTTTTTGGAATTTCTTTTCCTGTTCTCCAGTTAAAGACACACCATACTGTCCGGTCATGCCCGAAAGCACATCCATCAATTGAGTCTGGTTGTCCATACTCATGAATACCTTGCCAGTCTTGTCGACAAGGATATTCAGCACATCCTTCTCCGGTACCTTGATCTCCGAAACCGAACCTGGGGTCACAACCTTTACTGGCTCATTCTTCACGAACGTAGACGTTAACATGAAGAAAGTCAGCAAGAGGACCATCACATCCGACATAGGAGTCATATCGATCCAGACCGCTTGTTTCTTAATTTTTACTTTACCCATAGTGATAAAATGTTAGAGGGTTAGCAAAAATTAAGCTTCTTCTGCGTGATTGGCTTCGTATGTCTGAGCAATTGAATAACCAACCTCATCGAGGGCGTATGTCAACTTATCAATCTTGTTTGTGAAATAGTTATAAGAAATAACGGCACACCAAGATGTCAAAATACCGAATGCGGTGTTGATCAAGGCCTCAGAAATACCAGTAGAAAGTTGGAGAGAGTCTCCACCACCACCAGCTGCCAGAGCGGCGAATGATTTGATCATACCAGTTACAGTACCGAGAAGTCCTGTAAGAGTACCCAGTGTTACGATAGTTGCGATAATCGGGAGGTTCATCTGCAGAGTCGGCATCTCAAGCTGAGTAGCTTCCTCATGAGCCTGCTGTATCTTAGCGACTTTCTGATTTCTCTTCAAGCCAGCTGCTCCTTCCATGTCTTTGTAAGCGTTCAGTGAAGCTGAAACGACATTAGCAACAGAACCGCGCTGTTTGTCACAGAGCTGCTGAGCTTTTGCGAAATCATTTGCATTCAAAGCTGCTTTGATGTTTGCAACGAACTTTGTCAAAGATCCCTTACCAAATGCGGTACGCAGGGCAAGCCAACGCTCGATAGACAAGCAGAGTACAGTAAGCAACAAAGTGTGGATGACTGGAACGACTGTACCACCTTTGTAGATTGTACCGAGTAAGTTACCATTCAAAACTGCGCCTGTAGGATCGTTGTTGACGAAGTTCTTCGGATCACCGAGAATCAAGTTGAAAATTAATAGGGCGATGATGAAACATGCTACGATGATCCAAAATGCTGCTCTAACTCCTTGGAAGCCCTGAGATTTCTTAGGGCTGGCTGTTTTTTGTGTAGTTGCCATAATTTAAATTTTTAATTTTTAGTTATTAATAAATTAAGTTGTTAAAATTTCTTGATTTAATGTTAAACATTCGCGTGATTATCTTGTCGAGATACTATGCGTTTTAATAACATGGCAAAGATAACAATTTCGCAATTAAGACAAACATAATTAAGAAGTTTTAACGGTATATTTTTCGAATTTTTTCACTATACCGTTCAATATCTTGCAAAATGCTCGTCTTTATTTCAGTCTTGCTAATGTTTCTTTGATTCTCTTTAAAGCTTCACGGATGTTGTCGTCACTGGTGGCATAACTCATTCTGAAGCACTCTGGGTCACCGAATGCATCGCCACCAACTGATGCGACATGACCTACTTCAAGTAAGTACATCGCCAAATCTGTGGAATTGTTTATCTTGCGCTCACCGTCACTCTTGCCGAAGAAACTGCTGCATTTCGGGAACAGATAGAAAGCTCCTTGTGGAGTGTTCACCTCAAGTCCCGGAATCTCTTTCGCCAACTTGACAATCAGGTTGCGTCTGCGTTCGAATGCCAGTCGCATGTCTTCCACGCAACCTTGTTCTAATGTGTAAGCTGCTTCGGCTGCCTTTTGACTGACCGAACATGGACCGCTCGTGTATTGACCTTGCAGTTTGTTGCAACCTTTCACGATCCATTCTGGAGCGGCAATATATCCGATACGCCATCCTGTCATCGCATACGCTTTGGATACGCCGTTGACGACGATGGAACGTTCCTTCATTCCTGGGAACTGGGCGATACTTTCGTGTTTGCCGATATAATTGATGTGCTCGTATATTTCGTCTGCCAAAACAAACAAATCATCATGCTTTTTGATAACGTTTGCCAGTCCTTCCAGTTCGTCCTTTGAATAGACGCTTCCTGTAGGATTGCTAGGAGAGCAGATGATAATCATTCTTGTCTTTGGCGTGATGGCTGCCTCCAATTGTGCAGGCGTCATTTTGAAGTCTTGGTCGAAACCTGCATTGACAATCATTGGATTTCCTCCGGCCAATTTCACCATTTGCGGATAGCTGACCCAATAGGGTGCTGGTATAATCACCTCGTCGCCGTCGTTCACAAGCGCCATCACTGTGTTGCAGACGCTTTGTTTGGCTCCGTTGGACACCAATACTTCATTGATGGAGTAATCCAGTCCGTTCTCCTTTTTCAGTTTTGCGACGATAGCTTTGCGTAAGTCTGCATAACCGGGGACAGGAGAATAGCGGGAATAGTTCTCGTCGATAGCCTTTTTGGCTGCTTCTTTGATGTGGTCGGGTGTATTGAAGTCAGGTTCTCCGACGCTCATGTTGATAACGTCAACGCCCTGAGCTTTCATTTCGTTACTCTTCTGCGACATCGCCAGCGTGGCGGATGGCGCCAAGCGATTAAGTCTATTGGATAGTTGTGCCATATAATATATTCTGATGATTCTTTGTCTTTGCAAATGTAAACAATTTATTCGTTATGACGAAAAAAAAGTGGCATTATTTCATTATAATGGATAAAATCGTGACAAATGATGCCGCACTTGGCTTTAATCCAGATGCAGTGTGTGCCCCATGCGTTCTTTCTTCGTTTTCAAATATTTGTAGTCATATTTGTTGGGTGTGATTTCAATAGGCACATTTTCTACGATTTCCAGTCCGTAGGCTTCCAGCCCAACTCTTTTAGTTGGATTGTTGGTCATCAGGCGCATCTTGTGGACGCCCATCTGTCTGAGCATTTGTGCGCCACAACCGTAGTCTCGTTCGTCGGGCTTGAATCCAAGATGAATGTTGGCTTCCACGGTGTCCAGACCTTCTTCCTGTAATTTGTAAGCTTCTATTTTGTTCATCAGACCGATGCCTCTGCCTTCCTGTTGCATATAGATCAACACGCCTTTGCCTTCTTTCTCTATCATCTGCATTGATTTATGCAGCTGTTCACCGCAGTCGCATCTCTTACTGCCAAGGATATCACCAGTGGCGCAGGATGAATGTACGCGTACCAATATAGGTTCATCGGGTCCCCATTCTCCTTTTATCAAAGCCATGTGTTCCAGGCCGTTGCTTTTCTGACGGAAAGGAATCAGTTTGAAATGTCCGTATTCTGTGGGCATGTCAACTTCTGTGCCTACTTCGATGAGCGACTCTCTCTGCAACCGGTATGCAATCATATCTTTGATGGATATGACTTTAAGTCCAAATTCATCAGCCATTTTGAGCAGTTGTGGAAGACGGGCCATCGTACCGTCATCATTCATGATTTCCATCAGGGCACCTGCGGGATACAAGCCTGCCAAATTACATAAGTCGATGGTGGCTTCAGTGTGTCCGCTACGGCGTAACACTCCGTTCTCCTGGGCATAAAGAGGATTTACATGACCTGGACGTCCGAATGTTTGTGGAGTCGATGTCGGGTCGGCTAGTGCCTTTATCGTTTCAGCGCGGTCGTGTGCCGAAACTCCAGTGGTGCAGCCTTCCAATTTATCTACGGTGATGGTGAACGGCGTACCCAACACAGACGTGTTATCAATCACTTGATGAGGCAAATCCAGTTCGTCGCATCTCGAAATCGTGATTGGCGCACAGAGTACTCCGCGTGCATGTTTCAGCATGAAGTTCACCTTTTCAGGGGTTATCTTTTCTGCTGATATAATCAGGTCGCCTTCGTTTTCACGATCTTCATCGTCAACAACGATAACGAATTTCCCTTCTTTGAAATCTTTTACAGCATCTTCAATGCTGTGAAGTTTGAATTCTTCCATATCTTAATTTACAATTATATATACACCTATTATATAAATGACATTATTTGTCAGCCATTTCTTTTATTCTGTTGATGATACTGCTATCAATCTGAGTGATGTTGCGCAAGTCTCTAAACAACCTTAACCGGAATCTCCACATACGCATGTAGAAGAACAGTCCAAATGGTACAAATACGGCAGAAATGATGTTGAGCCATTTGTGCTCGAATGGACGAGTATGGGCTTTCAACGTCAGTATCGGATATTTGCTCAACTCCGTCAATATGTATTTGTCCTTTGTGTTCGATAAGTCTTCTATGACCTCTTCCATTTCTTTGCTGATACGTTCTATCTCGTGGTCGGGCTGATAACGGAAGAATACTTTTATCAGATTCGGCATCATCTTCAGATTATGCTCTTCTGAGTAAATCCGCACATCTTTGTTGATTTGCTCAAGTCTCTCTTTGTCCTGTGGATATACGGGGTCGTTGATGATGACATCTTTGCCGAATACATGCCGTTTGATGCGCAGTCCGAGCATCTTGCGGAACAGGTCTTTGTAGAGGTCGAAATTGAATACCATGGAGTCGTTGTTGGCCTTATACGTGACGAATACGGCAATAGGAATCAGTACCGCGGGCGCCAGACCTTTGCCGAACCACACTGTCCACATTCCTCCACGCGCCATTCGATAGCCGGAATTGTCGAGGATGTAGTACACGATGAACACCAGCACGGAAATGATGACAGGCACGCCGAGTCCTCCTTTTCGGATGATGGCGCCCAGTGGAGCACCGATGAAAAAGAAAATCAGACATGATAGTGCCAACGTGAACTTATTGATTGCCTCTATCTTATGCTGGCGGATAATCTTATCCCCGTCACTGGTTATCATACTCTTGAATTCCAAATCGCTCACCTCCGACTGTACTTGGGAGAGTGCTGTATTCACCGCTGCCTGTTTCTTTTCAATCGGCAGCTTGTTGTAGAGCGAATCGAAGTTGAATGTTTTTCCACTTGCCATTGCCACCGCCCTCAGCGAGTCGTTCCTTGGTATCTTATTGATATGATAGTACATCATCTTGGCGTCTTTGTAGAAAACCCGTCCGATGCTGTCGTATTCATGATTAAGAGAGTCTAAGTCGGTACGGATTTTGCCTAGACTTTTAGCTCGGGCGTCATTGGATAGCACATTGGCGTCGGTCATGTTGAAGTCCGCGTCGAAGTCGAGAATGATTTTCTTGGCTGCGAACGTTTCACGGCGATAGGGCACGGAAGCGGTATTGCCGAATTCTTGTGTCTGCATGTTTTCAAACCATTCTCCACTCCAAAGACTCAGTACGAGGTGTTTTTTCTCTGCCGTGGATTGCAACATTCCAGAGTCGGCAAGTATGATGGCGGCGTCTTCATAACTCTCGGTCATTCGGTAAATCATTAGTCCGTAGAGCTTTCCGGTCTTTACATTCTTCTTTTGTACGTATAAGTTGCAGTTTGGTATGCCGTCATAGAATATCCCTTGCGGAATTTCCAATTCCGGACTCTTCTGTCTCATCGACAACAATAGCTGGCCTATCTTGAGATTCGCCTGCGGTCCCACATTATTTTGAAAATAAAAAGACCCTAGGCTGATGAATACGGACAGCACGATGAGTGAACGGAAAGACTGCATGAGTGATATGCCGGCAGCCTTAATGGCGGTAAGTTCCGAACTTTCACCCAGATTTCCGTACGTGATGAGTGAAGATAGCAGTATGGCTAGAGGCAAAGCCTGTGGCACGAGCATCAGACTCATGTACCAGAAGAACTGTGCCAATATCTCCATTGAGAGGCCTTTTCCTATCAGTTCGTCTATATATCGCCACAGAAATTGCATCATCAGCACAAATTGGCAGATGAAGAATGTCCCTACAAAAAGCAGACCGAACTGTCGTGAAATAAATATATCTAATTTCTTAATTCGAAACATCGCTGTTCATTATTGTTTTAAGCACGCGTGCGTATTAATTTGCAAAATTAGTATAAAAATATCAGAATCATTCCTTTTTTGTGTTTTTTATCATTTTCTTTCATGTTTATACCTTCTTTTCATCATGATAAAGTTATCATAAAGATGAATGTCGCTAGTGATGGATATTTGAAAGGGAATTTTCAAACATCAATATGTTCAATGAAATGCGTTGAATAAAATATCCACACATGTGTGCAAATAAACAAGAATCTGCATGTGTAGATGAAAAATTTTTCATTTTGGATTTCTAATCCACTCGGTAAATCTATAGGCCGGTGTTCTGACGCAATCTGTCCAAGTCGTCTTCCCAAAGTCCCTTCAGCGTTTCCGCGTCGTCAGGTTCTGTGAAGTCAGTGATTATCAAGATGAAATCGTTAGTGAGGTCACTCATTTCCATCCTCAGCTCGATATAAGCATCCTCGTCGTCTTCGTTTTCCCATTGGAAACGAATGTAACTGTTTTTCACCACTTCTTTTATTAAACCACTTTTGATTTCATGGTGACTCCACACCTCACCCCATGTGAATGTCAGTCTGCCCCCGTCTTGTTCCACGGTATCGGCCACCCATCTGGATAACCCGCTTGCAGAGCTGATTAGTTCCCATATAATGGATTGGGAATTGGATTTGAGCTCGCGTTCAATGTTTATTTTTTGTTTTTTCATACGCCTATTATGGCTTATTGGTTTGTAGACCGCTACAAAAATAATCATTTTTCGTGAAATACGAACAAAAATGGCATTAAATTTTTGGTGATGTAAAAAGTTTGTATTACCTTTGCACCCGCAAATCAGCAATGATGGCGGGATAGCTCAGCTGGTTAGAGCGTCGGATTCATAATCCGGAGGTCGTGGGTTCGGGTCCCACCCCCGCTACATTAATTACCCTGTAAGTCTGAGACTTACAGGGCTTTTTGTTTTTTATTGCGTCGTGCGCAGTCGGGACAGAGCCCTTTAATCATATAGTTGACGGATGTCATTTCGTATCCCTCTGGTAAAGGCACCAGCGGGATGGGGGTGCCTTCCATGCAGAAAGTCTTATGACAGCATTCGCAATAGAAATGGGCGTGCGCATCATCATCGTCGTCTGTGTGATGACTGAGGCAGAGTTCGTATCTCACGCCGTCGCCACCGTCTTCGATGACATGCACCAGATGGTGTTCCTTGAAGATGCCAAGCGCACGGAATATATTCGATTTGTCAATGGTCAGGATGATGTCTTCGAGCTCAGACAGCGACATCGGACGGTCTATGTCTGACAAAGCCTTCACCAACACGATGCGGTTGGCGGTTGGTTTGATGGCGTGCTTTTGTAGCAGTAGCGTACATTTGTTTTCATCCATATCGTCAAAATGTTTTATCTGTTATCGCCATCGCCATGGATCTTGTCCCGATGTTGGCGCGACTGAATCTTCTCGATATTCATCTTTGCTATTTCGTCCAGCGTATATCCCAAATCGTTTGCCAACGAAGCCAGATACCACATCACGTCACCTATCTCCTTGGCGATTTCCCGACGGCTGTCGGTACCGAACTCGCTGTTGCGGTCGCGGATTTCTTTTTTGATTTTGTCGGCCACTTCACCTGTCTCACCAGCCAGTCCGATGAGTGGATAGATGATTTTCTTTTCCTGTGGATAGATGGCGGTGGCGAGTGCTGCCTTCTGATAATCGTTGAGTTCCATGTCTATAATGATTTTGTGCAAATGTACTGATAAATAATTGAAAATCGATATTTTCTTTCAGAATAGAATCTAAAATTTGCGATATTGAGAGAAAAATACATATCTTTGCCAGATAATACTATAAATGCCAACATGATGAAAAAACTTGGATTTGGACTGATGCGCCTTCCTCTGAAGGACAAAAACGATCCGACATCGATTGATATCGAGGAGATGAAGAAGATGGTTGACATCTTCATGGAGCGCGGTTTCACCTATTTCGACACCGCTTACCCTTATCACAATGGCCATAGTGAGGCGGCTTTCCGCAAAGC
>Ga0116191_1001593_pt1 | contig 18211 bp, 20 predicted proteins | sample AD_UKC111_MetaG_FD_89897 | JGI IMG/M metagenome (GOLD analysis project Ga0116191, IMG submission 89897) | Active sludge microbial communities of municipal wastewater-treating anaerobic digesters from Hong Kong - AD_UKC111_MetaG | ecosystem: Engineered > Bioreactor > Anaerobic > Digestate...
GGAATGCCTTAAACTTGTCTGTTGGTATTTCGCCATTCATATAGGCATTTACTTTTTGTTGTAATTCAAAAATGTCTCTGGCGGCTTCCGGTGAAATGTTTTTGGTGATGGTAATGCTCATAAGTTAGTTTTGAGAATAGAGAGAAAAAATTGGTTTATTCTATAAAAAAAGCCTATCTTCTCAGATAGGCAATTAGATGTTTTTTTTATGCTATACAAAAATCTGCCTATCCGACTATTGCGGACAAAAACAACAACAATTAGATAGGCTGACTATTAATTTCATGAACACTAAATTAAAAAAATATTTAAACAAAAGTGGTAGTTAATAATTATTTAAGATACTATTTACTCGTTCTCTGCTACAACATCTTGTACTTCGGGTACAAATCGTTTCATTAAATTCTCAATTCCTTGTTTTAGCGTAACGTTAGAGGAAGGACAGCCGCTGCAAGAGCCTTGTAATTGGAGGGTTAGCTTTCCATTTTCAAATTTTACAAATGAAATATTTCCGCCATCCATCTCTACGGCAGGTTTTACGTACTTATCCAAAGCGCCTTTTATTCGTATTTCTACATCGCTGTCATCGTCGGAAATACTGTTAGAAGCTGTTTTAACCGGTTTTATGTAGTTCTCGGTTAATATGCTGCCGCCTTCGTCGATATATTTTTTTAAGAAATTTTTGATTGGAATCATAATTTCTGCCCACATCACCTCCTCATTTTTGGTAATAGACACAAAATTATTGGTAATAAATATGTTGTTTATTGTTTCAAAATTGGTGAATAATGCATTTGCCAAAGGGGCCTCATCCGTTTCCTCAACAGATTGGAATTCTACAGCATCTTGTAGCAGTAACGCTTTATTCATTACAAATTTTAAGGTATTGGGATTGGGTGTTGATTCTGTGTAAATCATCAACGGTGTTTTAGTTGTATCCATTTTATTTCTTGAGTCTTTAAAACGTTTATAAAGAAAATATGTTTTGCTTTTTACGGCAATTCGTCTTTACGGGTAATGGTAGCGGTAGCTTGTGCGCTCGGCAATATAAAAATTTCTTCAATGTTTACATGTTCGGGCTGGGTAGCCATAAAATAAATACTATTTGCTACATCTTGAGCCGATAATGGTTGAAAACCTTCATATACTGCTTTGGCTTTTTGTTCGTCTCCTTTAAAGCGTACCAACGAAAATTCTGTATCTGCTGCACCCGGGCTGATAACAGATACTTTTATTTTATGTGGGAGCAAATCAATACGGGCACTGCGCGAAATTGCACGTACGGCATGCTTTGTTCCACAATATACATTACCTCCTCCATAAGCCTCCCAACCGGCTAAAGAGGCTACGTTTATAATATGTCCTTGGTTGCGTGCTATCATTAAAGGAGACACCTCCCGTAACATATAGAGTAACCCTTTTATATTGGTGTCAATCATTTGTTCCCAGTCCTCATATTCTCCGTCTTGTATTGGCCCGCGGCCGGCAGCCAATCCGGCGTTATTTAATAAAACATCTATATTTCTCCATTTTCCTTGCAAGGAATTAATGGCTTGTTGTACTTCTTTTAAATTTCTGACGTCAAAATGTAAGGGTAATATTTCTACTGCGTATTTTGCAGAAAGCGACTGTTGAATTTTTTCTAAGCGCTCTTGTCTTCTGCCTGTAATGATTAGATTCCAACCGTTCTGTGCAAAGAGCTCAGCGGCTGCCTCCCCAAATCCGGCAGTAGCTCCGGTTATAAGTATTATCTTTTGCATAGTAGGCAAAGGTAGTATTTTATACGTTGAAAAAAGGTTAATCTTTATAGAGCAAATAAGTAGTACACCCTTTAAATGGATATTTCTTTTTAAATCCGTATTGCTCAGGTTGTCGGATGAATTGCAACCATGTAGAATCTTTTTTCAGACGCAAATCTTGTAGTAAAAAATCGGTTACCAATATATAGTCAACATTTTTATCCTGCATTTGTTTCAAGAAAGATTTATCGTTGTCAAAATTTTCTTCTGCGCTAAAATCAGTGAAATTCTTATCTGTCATCATACTTAGATGGAGGATATTACTAAATATAACATGTGGTTTATCGCTCGATTTATTTAATAGTTGAATTAATGCCTTATAGCTCTGGTTGGGACATTCTCCGCTAATTATATGTGGTGTATTAAATTGTCGGATAGTGGGCGATAGTGCAAATACAACAACTGCAATTACAGCAATTACCCAGTATTTTATTTTAGCAATCGGGAAAATGACATCTACACTGATTGCCAACCAATATATAATAGGAATGAGCAAAAACAAAAGGTAGTGTGGGCGTGGGAAAAACAATAGTGCGCTGATAAACCCGGGGATTGCAAAAATGAAGAGAATAAGAAATAATTCTTGTTGCTTTTTAAATTGACTATAAATTTCCGTACGGTGTTTTTTTGAGAAAACAACAACCCCTAAAAACACAATTGTTACTACAATTCCTACAACCTCTGTAAGTGTATGATGATATAAGTATTTGGGAAATAACACGTCTGATATTGAGAGAAATATTTCGGCTAAAAAAACAACCGTATTTTCTAAAATACCTTTCAATACTACAAGTGGATAATGAATTATAATATCGGTAAAGGTATTACAACCCTGAAATTGCTTTTTGCAAAATGCTATCCAATCTATAAATAAGCTGTAATCTAGCTTGTGCAGAAAGATATATTTTATGGTATAATGCTGACAAAAAACCCCATACAGTCTATCTTTGCCCATATAGGTATTTGCAGGTAGTTTAAAGGTAAAAAAAACAAGAGCCATGAATACCAAAAATGGAAAACTAAACAGCAAGTCTTCTTTAATTTTAGCATTTCTAACCACATAAAATATAGTAATACCCAGTAGTAAAAAGAAAGATAGCATCAGCTCGGGACGCGCATAAGCACCTAAAAACACCACAAAAGACAATAAAATATATTGCTTTGTTTTGGAGTGCAGCGATAGTTTAATTATTATCAAACAAATTAAAAACCAACTCACTACAACAGAAGAAATTCTAGGGTATGTAATTACGTTGGTATTCGAAATGAGTAAACAAAAAGAGAGTATGATAGCAGTAAAAAAGGAAATACCATAGCTGTATAAAAACGCAAAAAAACACAACGGCAACAGCACTACAATTACTTTGTAATTCAATAAATACAAGGCTATCGGCTGATGCTCAAATAGGGATAAAAACTTATACCAAATAGTATATGTTGGTCCCCAATCATTATGTATCTGCCCAAATAAATCCAAGCCATACCGCATATATCGCACTTCATCATCAAAGGATATATCCACCTGCCGATTAAAATTCCATGTGAGTTTTACGCCGCATAAAAGAAGAAATAATGCTCCTACTATTAATCTTCCAAATGAATAAGATGCGTTGTTCGCATTACTTAAAATAGATTTGGTGCTATGCATATAATTGCAAATTTAGGCTATTTTACACTATATTTATTGAGTAATAATTGAATATGACCATACAAGAAGCACAACAAACCATAGATGAATGGATAAACACCACCGGGGTTCGATATTTCAATGAACTGACCAATATGGCAATACTTACGGAGGAAGTAGGAGAAGTAGCTCGTATCATGGCAAGAAAATATGGAGAACAATCTTTTAAAACATCGGATAAAGACAAAGAATTAGCCGATGAGTTGGCGGATGTACTTTTTGTGCTGATTTGTATTGCCAACCAAACAGGCGTAAATTTAACCGATGCGCTACAAAAAAATTTAGCTAAAAAAACCCAACGAGATGCGGTTAGACATAAGAATAACGAGAAACTAAAATAAAGTACTGCTTTATATAATTGGAGTTTTTTAGTATAAATTGATCCATTTTCTTCTTGTGTTAAGTAAAAACAAGACAAAACGACTGTTTTTTCAGATAAAACAAGACATAATTTCCGCTTTTTATATTGTCATCTGCATTTATTACTTAAAAATACGCATGGTATGTTCTTTGAATGATTAAGGTAAAACAGATTTTAAACAATTAAAAATTAATACCATGACATTCATTAAAAAACATTCCGGCGTTAACAACAGTTTTCCGGCTTTATTCGATGATTTATTTGCTAAGGAGTTGTTTGGGTTTACACCAACAAAATCTTTCAATAATTTTGCAAAAAATGTACCCGCAGTAAACATTTTAGAAACTGAGCACGAATTTAAAATAGAAGTAGCGGCTCCGGGGGTAAAAAAGGACGATTTCAAAGTAGAATTTGAAGACGGCGTGCTAACCATTTCTTCTGAAACGAAACAAGAACAAGAAAATAAAGACGAAAATGGAAAATATACGCGCAGAGAATTTAGCTTTAGTTCTTTTAAAAGAAGTTTTACCGTTGACGAAGAAGCTATCGACACTGAAAAACTGGAAGCGAAATACGAAAACGGTGTGCTAAACATTCACGTACCTAAAAAAGAGGTACAAGTAGTAGAAAAGAAACCCAAAACAATTGCAGTTTCTTAAATTGTAACACTTAAAAAACAGTCGAGGCTGCCCTTTCGGGCAGCCTCGTTGCGTTTAAAAACTATAAATTCTGCTTTATTTCACCTTTACGGTGGTTTCTTCATTTATCCAACATTTTACAGTGTAAGGAGCGCCAACTTTTAATTTCTTTGCCGTTACCTCTGCCTTTGTCGGTAAATATTTGGTGTATTCCGAAATCATTTTTTGTGCTTCTGTTTTCACTTCTTCATCGCCTACTTCAATGGCTTTTTTCAAATAATCGAATGCCGGCCATAGTACAATTTGTGATTGGAATCCGGTGCCGGGGCCGCACAATTTTCCACTGCCTAAGTACATGTTTCCAATCAGCATATATGCTTTACCCATTGTCGGGCGCATTTGCAACGCTTGTTTTGCCAACTCGCGTGCTGCCGGATAATTATTTCCATTCGCTTTTATAGAGGCCATGATATAATACATATCTGCCTTTTTAGAAGAGTCGGTCTCCACCTTCAATGCATTTTCATACAGTACATACGCAGAGTCAAACTTATCTGCTTTCATATATATACTTCCCAAACGATTTGCATATAGATAAGAAGGCGCCATGGTGTTTAATTTTTTTAGCAACTCAATATTCAATATACTGTCCGCACAGCCTTTGGTTTTAGCATATACTGTTTTTACGGTTTCTAAATCGTTGGGATTTGCTTTGTATTTTTTCAGATATATTTCCAAGAGTTTAGCACAATCTGCAGGGTCTGATTTGTCTGCAAAATTTTGGGTATATAAATCATCTATCAATGATTTTACATCTTTGTATGCTGTCAATTGGCTATTGTTTGGATCTGCAATATTTTTATCCAGCACAGCACTCAGTTCATCGTATTTTCCTTTTACAAAATCTTCTGTTACACCGTCTTTTCCTAATTGGTTTATCAAGATTTTAAAGTACGTTTGGATATAATACGGATATGCTTTATTTCCGGAAAGTTTAATGGTTTTCTCCAAAGCTCTGCGTGCCTCAGGAATATCTGTATCCTTTCCGTATTTCAATAAATCTATTCCTTTTCTGCCCAACATATATTCGGTTTCTCCGAAGCATTGTGTATCTTTTTTATAGATTTGAAAAAGTGTATCTGCATATTTTTGTAGTAAATCTTTATCTTTTGTTTTTTGCAAAAGATCGGTATAGTACGTTACGCCATCATAATAGGTTTGCTGGCGAAAGCCGGGTGCTTGCTCGTATATTTTTTTCCAATAAGGATAAGCATCTGTATATAATCCTTTCTTAAAAAATTCTCGGTAAATAGAAAAAGGGGCTGTTGTTTTTAAGCTATCACCCTCAACGTATCTTGGGCAAGTTTGTGCCGAAACTGCTATTGAAGTAAAAATAAATGCACTAATAATTAAAAAAAATCTTTTCATTTTTGTTTCTTTTATCAATAATATTTTCTTTTTACAAACCATTTATCGCTTAAAGAAATGCCTATTTTTAATCTATAAAAGTTTTCTCTTACAAGGTTCTTATTGGTAGTTCCGCGGCTACCCGCTTCGAATCCCACATTGAACGCATATATAAGCACTTTTTGCAATAATCCATCGTTATTAGCGGCTGTGATTAGTAATGGAATACCTATTCCAAAGTTTATGCCAAACTCGTTTATAGGAGTATCGTTGATTTTAATATTGGTTTGTGTGTAGTTGAACCCTGCTCTATATTTTAAGCGAGAAAAAAACTTCGAGAAATTTTTATCGTTCGGCAAAAACTCACCGCCTGCGGCAATTCTCCAACTGTTGTTCAGTTTAGATGCTGCATTATCTTCAAAGCCTTTGTATTTGCTCCACGGTTGAAATTTAAAATCGATACCGGCTTTAAATTTCATTCCTCTTGACACCATCATACCTATATTCAACGTAGCCGGAATACGGATGTTTGCCCGTTGCTGAAATTTTTCGGAAAGCGTATCTAAGATTTGAGTAGAGGAAACTCTGGGTTGGATATAATCTGTAATAAAATCATTTATCCCGGCATCGGTAGCTCTGTTGGCAAGCAAACTGGAGGAGAATGTATATAATGCATCATCGTTATAGCTGGTTTTTGCTACTTTTATTGGTGCTGATCCGGATAAGCCGAACGTTAAATTATAAATTTTATTACTGTCTTTTTTGCTTTTTATCGGAAGGTTGTATTGTGCGCCGGCGTTCCATATAAAGCTACTTACTTTTGTATTGGTATATGTCCAAGTGGTATATCCGGTGGCATCAAAGGAGCCATATTGGTTTAATTGATAAGCTAAGGTATTGTTGTTTAGTTTTCCAAACAAATAGCCCATGTTTAATCCTACCGAAAAGCCTTTATATCTAAATCCGTTTCCCCAAGACAGATTATACAACGCCCCGGAGCCTTCATATTCAAACCGTACGGAAGTAGCCGTATCGAAAGCGGTGGTTTGTGAAATAAAATAATCTTTTGCAGAAAACGGCAAAAGGCTTGCGCCGGTTACCCAATATTTTTTTATTGGGAAAAACAAGGAAAGGTAGTTTAAGCTAAAACTATTTTGTTTAGCTTTTTGGGTTTGTGTTTTTACCGTAGCAAAATTACCGGAGAATCCTACATCTAAGGTGGTCATCTGTAATGCCCCATAAGAAGCAGGGTTTAGATAATTTACTGTTTCGGCAGATTGAAAAGCAGCACCCAAGCCGCCCATTTGTGCAGACTGTGTGTTGTTATTATCAAATGCCGAACCTAAACCATACCGAGAATAAGCAGTATGTTCCTGTGCACTCATTTGCTGTAAGGTTACAAATGAAAAAAGTAGAAATAAAAAGTTACGCATTATACTCCAATATGTGGTTAAGCCCAATTAATGTTAAATTGGAAATTGCAAATATCTGATTTTTAAGCCTCTTAACCAACAAATCTGCATCGCCGCCGGTAAGAATTACATTCAATTTAGGAAATTTAACTAAATATTCATCTATCATTCCATCTATTTCTTTGCCGGCAGCAACTAAAACACCTGCTATCATATTCGATTTTGTGTCATTTCCGATCAATGTGGCTTCTTCTTCTAATGCGACCAACGGCAGCTTTCCGGTAAAGGTATGCATGGCTTTCAAGCGCATTTTTAGCCCTGGATGAATGCTGCCTCCCAAAAATTCGTTATTGGCATTAATAAAATTAAAGGTAATACAAGTACCACATCCTATTACTAATGTATTTTGATTGGGATACATTGCATGTGCCGCCGCTATCAATGCCAATCGGTCTTTCCCCAGTGTATCTTTGGTGAAATATAAATTTGAAAAGGGCATTTTTGTTGCTTCATTTAAAATAATATGTCGTTGCTGCGTACTTAATGCGTCCAAAATATACGTTGGTATTTGTATGGTGGAAGAAATTATGGATTGACGAATAGGATAAGATAATAAAATAGAAGTAATATCTATTGGTATGTTGTTTTCAAATGTAAAATCTGCTTTCAAAATTGAATTATCAAAAACGCCGATTTTTGTTCGGGTATTTCCAATATCTATCGCTAATGTATCTCCCATTTTCAAATTTGTGACAACTAAATAATTCGTTTAGAAGAGGACAAATGGGTCAACTTCCCATTTTCTATTTTATCTATCAATACCAATCCGGGTGTTTTATGTACTTCTATCGAACCTAAAACGGTATCAAATCCAAGGGCTTTAGCTCCATTGAGTGTTGCCCATGTCAGTACCGTTTCAAAATCCAAGTACGATTGGTATTTTAAAATTGATTTCATTTCTTCCAAAATATGCAATTGCCAATTCGACGTTAAGCTATCGGTGCCGATGCATACTTGTGCCTCTGTTTCTATGTATTTTTTATAATTGGGCAAACGGTTTTCAATATACAAATTTGCATTGGGGCAGGTAGCCCAAAATACATTTTCCTTTCCTAATTGTTGATGTGCTGTTTCTATATCTTCTTTTGTAGATAGCGTGTTATGTACAAATAGATTTTTATTTGCTTTTTGTAAAAATTTTAATGCATAGTGTATAGAAGTTTGCTGCAACTGGGGGATAGCTGTTGTTTGTAAATTAAATTGTCGGTAAAATTCGATAAAACCACCGGTTTTATATAAAAACAGCTCATTTTCGGCTATTGTTTCTTGATTATGTATAGAAATAGTTTGTCCATAAGGCTGTTCCATCAAATAAGAAAACAATTGCTCGGAAACAGAATACGGTGCGTGTGGTACTTTAGAAATTTTATTTTTCTCGGTTGTTATTAATTTATGAAAAACGGTATCATATTGCGCTATAGTTGAGGCGGTTCTCTCCTTTTGAAACATATCAAAATATTCCGCAAACGTATAATAAAACAACCGCTCTTTTTGCTTTTGAAAAAAAGTATCCGATGTATTGGAAATATCGCCGACCGCTACAATACCATTTGCCAGCATGTTGTTCTCTTCGCGCTCAATAGCGGCTTGAATAATTTCCTGCGGGTGGTTTCTGTTTTGAATTACTTGTGTAATAAAATCTATCAATCCCGTGCCTGTTTGTGCTACCCCTTGCAAATGCGACAGCTCTAAATGGCAGTGTGAATTAATAAAACCCGGAACAATTATCCCATCGAAAAATTGTATCGTTGCGATATCGTGATTTTCTACAGCATCTATGGCTTGTATTTTCCCATTTTCATCGGTAATGACAACAGCATTTTCTAATGGCGAAGTTATCACCGGAAAAATTTTTGAAGCAGAAAACTTATGTATGGTCACTCAACAAAGATATAAAAGTCATTTGGCTTTAATGGGAGAAATTATAAAACTATGAAAAGATTCCTTTTTAGAAAATTGAACTTTAGAAATAAACGAGCACCATGATTTTACAATAAAAATCGTTAAAACTTACATTATCTTTGCATTTGCTTGCAAAACCAAACCGACATACGAACTTTATCAAAAGCACAACTGATTGCCCAATTAGAGCATTTGGGAGAAAAACCGTTTCGAGCCAAACAAATTTATGAATGGCTTTGGAAAAAATCGGCACATAATTTTGAAGAAATGACCAATCTTTCCAAAGAATTGCGAGAGAAATTAAACACACATTTCTCCATTTTGCCAATCACCGCTTATAAAGTTCAAAAATCTAATGATGGCACCATAAAATCTGCCTTTCAATTGCATGATAAACACTTGATTGAAGGGGTGCTTATCCCAACGGAAGATAGGGCTACCGCTTGTGTTTCTTCGCAAGTTGGTTGCAGTTTAACTTGCTCGTTTTGTGCTACGGGATTTTTAAAAAGAGAACGGAATTTAACTGCGGCAGAAATTTACGACCAAGTGGTTTTAATCAATCAACAATCGAACGAGAGCATTGGCAGAAATTTATCGAACATAGTATTTATGGGCATGGGCGAGCCTTTGCTAAATTACAGCAATGTATTAGGGGCAATAGAAAAAATTACTTCCGAAGAAGGGTTAAATATGTCGGCAAAGCGCATTACGGTATCTACTGCGGGCATTGCCAAAATGATTAAAAAGCTGGGAGACGATGAAGTGAAATTCAACTTGGCCGTATCATTGCATGCGGCGGATGATGCGAAGCGCGATATGATTATGCCTATCAATGAACAAAACAATATCGAAGCAATCATTGATGCTTTAAAACACTTTCAATCAAAATGCAAAGGCGAACTTACATTTGAATATATTTTATTGGATGGCGTTAATGATACCATCGATGATGCAAAAAAGCTAATTGCTATCTGTAAACAGTTAGATGATGTAAAAATAAATGTAATCGAATACAACAAAATAGACCAAGCAGATTTCCATAAATCTACCATCGATACACGCGACAAATTCATTGACTACCTGAGCAAACACAAAGTAATTGCGAACGTAAGAAAAAGCAGAGGCAAAGATATAGATGCTGCTTGCGGACAACTGGCAAACAAAAACAAGTAACATCTTCTATTTAGTTTTCAGTAACCATAAGGACGACCGTGCAACCATTAAGCGAAAGTAAAAATCGAACAGACAGAAAAACGAAAATTTGCCAACGCTTCACACAAAATTACATGTTAGGCATTCAACAATTCACCGTAATTCCATAGACATTGAAAAATACGAAAACGAAGTAATTGAAAAGTTTGAATTAGTAGTAAAAAAAGAGAGTAAAGATAGAACTAAAGAAGATTTGGATATTTTTAATCTTGGAAGGAAAATACAATTCAAACAGAACTCAAGTTTTTCTTTGGCAAAGAGAGTTACAAATGAATTTATCTCAATTATTAAACCTTTAATAGAAGCATTGCAAAAGTAACTTAGGTGTGTACCCTTGAAATATTTTTCGCAACTTTGTAGCACTATGGCAAAAATCAATGTAAAAGATACTGAAATCACGATTATTTCGGTTGAGGAAAAGGATTATATTTCGCTTACCGATATGGCAAACGCCAAAGAAAGCGAAAGCCGAGCAGCCGACATCATCAAAAATTGGATTAGAGCTCGTTACACACTTGAATTTTTAGGAACTTGGGAACAAATTAACAACCCGAATTTTAAAGTGGTCGAATTCGACCACTTTAAAACACAAGCAGGTTTGCCAAATTTTGTGTTGAGTGTTTCGGAATGGATTGAAAAAACGAATGCCATAGGCATTATTGTGAAGAAAGGAAAATACGGTGGAACGTATGCACACAAAGACATTGCTTTTGAGTTCGGCTCTGCAATCAGCGTTCCGTTTAAACTGTATTTAATAACCGAATTTCAGCGACTTAAAGAAGAAGAACAAAAACAATTGGGTTGGACAGCCAAACGGGAATTGGCAAAACTAAATTATCACATTCACACAGACGCTATTAAACACAATCTTATTCCAAAAGAACTTTCGTCACAACAGACATCAATTATTTACGCCAACGAAGCAGATGTGTTGAATGTTGCATTGTTTGGAATTACAGCTAAACAATGGAGAGAAGCAAATCCCTAATTGAAAGGTAACATTAGAGATTATGCAACAATCAATGAATTGATTTGTTTAGCTAATATGGAAAATCTAAACGCAGTTTTCATCAACGAGAAAATGCCACAAAAAGATAGACTGATAAAACTGAACAAAATAGCCATTCAACAAATGAGTATATTGCATGACGTGGACAAACGAAAATTACTGAAATAAAAACATCTCTACGCTTTTCGTAGCACATTTGCATTTTTACTAATCGAACAAAGCCAAACAAAAAATGCAAAAGAGCTACCAAGCAACCGCACCACCACAACCCGACAGACAAACTAACGACTGAATGAAGGGCAGCTGAAACAAGATTTTTCAGCATGTTGTTGTAATAATTTCATCCTAATTTCTACTTATTTACATATATCTATTGGAGCAGAAATTTGTACAAATCATAAATCAGAACCAAGGCATCTTACATAAGGTGTGTAGAATTTATTGTACAAATACGACTGAACGAGAAGACTTATTTCAGGAAATAATATTGCAGCTTTGGAAATCATTCCCTTCTTTCCGAGGAGAATCGAAAGTTACAACGTGGATGTATAGAATAGCTTTAAATACTGCTATTTCCGGCATTAGAAAGAAAAAAATTACCACTACAGGTTTAGAACTATTTACGTATCAGATTGCAGACCATCCGCAGCAAAACAACGAAGAAGAGCTGACGCGTTTATATAAATCCATAGAGCAATTATCCGATGTTGAAAAATCGATCCTATTGTTGTATCTTGAAGACAAACCATACGATGAAATTGCTGAAATTATCGGTATTACAGCCAACCATGTAGCGGTAAAAATGAGCCGCATCAAAGATAAATTAAGAACCTTATTACAATCAGCATCATGATGGAATTAGAGGATTTGAAAAATATCTGGAAAGATAAAATTGATGAAGACATCAACGCTAAGCATATTGCTCAAGCTCAAATAAGCACATTGCTGAACCAACGTTCTACGTCTATCATCGACAAATTGAGAAAAAATTTACTGTGGGAAATTGTCGGATTTTGCCTTTGTTTGTTTATAGTTATTTGCATTCCGTTCTTCTTTCCTACAATTACAATAGTGTTTCTGTGTGTCACTATTGTAGCCGTCGTATTCCTACCTTATTTAGTGTATTATGTAAAAAAATATAGAGAATTACAACAGTTTTCTTCCTATCATCAAGACTTAAAAACAAATTTAACCCAGTTAATATTACAAATGGAAAAGTATCTAAAAATTTATTTTTGGGGCAGTTTGTTATTGACCCCATTAACGGTATTCCTTTCAGGATTTATCATTTTATATGAAATAAAAGCACTTGGGTTTTTATTGTATTTTGATACCTTTCACCCTTCTATACTTTCCACGTTACTTTCTTTAGCTTTATTAATTACGTTGATTTCTTATCCAACAATGAAATGGTATATTCGAAAAATGTATGGACGGCATTTAGAAAAATTAAAGAAATGTTTGCAGGAAATCGAAGAAATTCAAGAAGTTGATTGAAGGAATCTTTTTTGAGCAAGCAACTCTTTCAGCACTCAACTATTTTTTAGCATTTTTGTTAATCTGTCATCATGGAAAATAAAACGTTTAAATTTAAAACCAATATCAATTGTGGCGGCTGTATCGCTACCGTAAAACCTCATTTAGATGCGGCTAAAGGCATTACTTCTTGGAATGTGGATACTACCCATAAAGACAAAATTTTGACGGTACAGACGGAAAATATTTCTGCAAAAGAGGTGATGGCTGTAGTGCAAAATGCCGGCTACAAAATAGAAGAAGTGCCCGCTTAAGTTTTACCACTAAGCCTTTCTACTATTTTCATTTTTATTACAACACGACATAAACTTTCAGTAATAATTGAAAGTATTGGATAATAATTACACAACTTTTTAATAAGCCTTTCGCTATGAAATCGTAATTTCTACGTAAAATCTTTTTGAAATAAAAGTTTCAATTTTGTTTGAAAGTTTTGAACAAATAAAACAATCAATAACTCAATAAAATTAAACGTTATGAAAAAGACATTATTTTTAGCTGTATTTGCATTTATTACAGTAGTAGCAACAGCGAAAGAACCGAGCGAAACCACTACCACAGAAACCGAAACCGTTACAACAACAGCGCTAAATCCGACGGCAAATAACGACGAAGCCTACTATAACGAGCGCAGGTTTTCTGCCATCACCGAAGCGGGTACTGTATTGGTGTACCATAAAGCGTATTTCAATATTTACCAAGTAGTAGGAGTGCGCGTAAATCCATATTTTTTCATTGGACAAGGGGTGGGTATCCAAGTGTCTAACAAAAATATGTATCAATTCCAAGCAACGGTAGATTTGCGAGCGTATGCATTAGACAAAAGAATAACACCTATGTTTACAGTGCAAGCCGGTTTGAATAAAGTTGGAAATGCCCCTATTCAAAGTGAAGCAAAACAATTAAATGATACACAATTTACAACAAATGTTGGAGCCGGAATTTTGATTAAGGCAAAAGAGAATGCTTCATTTACCATTAATGGTGGTTATACACTCTTCACCGATTTTAAAAATAGTGCAAACGGTGGTTTTGTAAAAATTGGTTATGTGTTTTAATTAATAGCAAGTTTATTACAGTACAAACAACGGTGATATAGCTCTGCGGAAGCAAGGATAACGCTTAAACGGCTTGACTAAACTTTGGTTTTCCTTGATTTTTTGCTTCTATATCATCGTTCATTTTTTTATCAAAAACGGCACAGATATTACGTAAAAAACTCCATCCCAAATTCGTTACTTCTAATTGCTCATCGTGCCAAACAATTAGTCCGTCATTTTGTAATTCATTAAGTTGCTGTTGCATAGAAGGCGTTAGTAGAATTTCATTTTTCCAATTTGTTTTTCCTTTACAAGCAATATTTAAAATATGTTGCCGGTGCAAAATATCTTCTTCGCTAACATCAATACCGCGATAGATAGGGATTTGATGTTGGGCAATGGCTGCATAATATTCTTCTACCGTTTTTAAATTTTGTCGGAAGCCAAAAAACACATCACTAATTGCGGAAACACCCAGTCCGATAAGCACTTCTGTATTGGTGGTGGTATAGCCCATAAAATTTCGGTGTAGCACGCCACTTTGCTTACTAATAAGCAGCGCATCATCAGACAGTGCGTAATGATCCATGCCGACATCGCTGTATCCGGCTTGTGTAAAAAGCATTTTGCCTAACTCATATAAAGTATATTTATCGTGTCCTTTCGGCAAATCGTTTTCATCATAAGCACGTTGTGATTTTTTGGTCCATGGCACATGCGCATAGCTATAAAATGCAATACGATTAGGCTTTAGCGTAATGACAGAGGCAATTGTTTTTTTTATGCTATCCGGCGTTTGAAAAGGCAATCCGTAAATCAAATCAAAGTTTACGGATTCGTACCCAATGTCTCGAGCCCATTCGGTTACTTGTTTTGTTTTTTCAAAAGGCTGTATTCTGTTAATTGCAGTTTGTACTTTAAAATCTAAATCTTGTACTCCATAGCTTACCCGCCGAAACCCTAAATTATAGAGGGATTGTAAATGTTGTTTCGTCGTGTTGTTGGGATGTCCTTCAAAACTAAATTCACGAAGTGGATGAATTTCTACTCCTTTTAATAATTCCGTTAATAAATATACTAAATTTTCGGGGCTAAAAAAAGTAGGTGTACCACCGCCGAGGTGCAATTCCCGAACTACAATTTCAGTTCCCAAAATCTGCTTATACTGTTTCCATTCTTGCAAAAGTGCTTCTATATAAACAGTTTCTACCGAATGGTTTTTTGTAATCCGTTTATTACATCCGCAATACGTACAAAGTTGCTCACAAAAAGGCAGATGCAAATATAAGCTAATGCCTTCTTTCGTTTTACCGGCGGTAATAGCGCGGTGTATTTGGTGTGTCCAATCGGAAATATCCGACTTTCCGTCTTGCCAGTAAGGAACCGTCGGATAACTGGTGTATCTCGGAATCGGAACGTTGTATTTATTAATTAAGGAATAAGAACTCAAAGTGCAGTGAATTAATGTACAAAGTTAATACAAAGCATTACGTTTTGCTATGATTTTAATCATTTTTAAAGAAAATACAAGTACAGGAAGAGGAGCAGTAGAAATGCTGCTATAGCCGTAATTAGTACGGTTTGTGTTACTATTTTTTTCAACGCTTCATTCATAATTTACATCAAAACAATGAATAGTTTGGGAAGTTATACGGAGATTACATCTGTTTGCCTATTTCTTGTGTTACGGTATTCTTGGTACTCAGTAAGTGTTCTTTTATATTTTTACGTTCTTCCGCTGTTTTATTTTGAGATAATTTTGCTTTCGATTGTAATTGATTAACTTGTATTTCAAAGGCGACAATACCATCCAATAAGTCAGCTACATATTTTTGCTCCAATCGGTTAAATTGTGCTAAATAACTTTCTTCCGCATTCTGCATTTGCTTGTAGAGTATTTCTAATTTTTTTTCATTGCTATTGGCTATTTGTATTTTTCCATACGCATGTACAGCAATATAATTCCATGTTGGTACATTTTTTTCATGTGTATATAATGTAGGGGAAATATACGCATGAGGTTCTGAAAACACAACCAATACTTCTTTATCAGCAAAAGATTTCCATTGTGGGTTTGTTTTACTTAAATGAGAAAAAAGCACCATCGAGTTACCTTGTACTTCTACCACAAAAGGGAGGTGCGTAGCTATTGGCAACTCATTATCGACAGAAATTAATAGGGCAAAATTATAGGTTTGCATAAACTCCATAGTCTTATCGTTGTCCTCTTGCTTAAAATGGTTGGGAATATACATGGTGAATGGTGAATGGCGAATGGTGAATGGTGTTCCGTTTTATCGGATGTTGAATGGTTTCAGAGAATTTATTTGGGAGTTAATTATCGATTTTACCAAGTAGAAATTGTTTTTATTAGAATTGTATCTCTATTGTCCGGTGTCTTTTCCAATGAGCGTATTTTGATATTTCCGTTTCCGGCAAATTCAATCAACCCTTGTCTATTAGAGAAAACTTCATCGGGAGAAGCCTTAAAACGTGCCAACTCATGCCATTTGCCGCGTTTAAGACTAAAAAGCACAACATCGCCAATATCGCCATTTGGTTTTTTTATCACCACTGAAAAATCATCGGCACCGTCACCGTCCACATCGTTTTCATTCAATACATTTACCCCCACGCAATTGGGAATGATGATTTCAGGCAAATCCATATTCGTGAACGAAATTTTTGTTTCTGTAGATTTATATTTTCCGCTCGAGTCTTGCTCCGGTTTTATAACAATCAAATCTTCCTTTTCTCCATCCCCGTTAAAATCTCCGGAAGAAGAATTTTCACTTTCGTCAAATTTTTCAAACAGTGAAACCATTTCGGGTTTGGCATCTGCTTCTTTATCGCTCTCTACAATTATACGCCAAGTGCTGTCTGCTTCTTTTTTAAAAATAAGATACGAATGAAATACATTTGGTTTGCCGTTTATCGTTACTAATTTCAAAAACTCACATTTATAATTACCGGTATCAGATGCGTAAATTCCTATACGACCAACAATGCGTTCTCTGTAAGAATTAGCATGTGAAATTTTATATTTCTTTGTTGCAATGACCGACTGGCGCGGTAGTACTTTTTTAAAAAAGAGAACAGGATCGTTATAAAAATTTACAAGACTGTCTAAGTTCGTAGTATCATGTGCGGCATTCCATCTATATACAATATCTATCACTTCTTGCTGCTCGGACGGAAGCATTTTGTAAGCCTCTTTTGTGCTGTCTGTGTCGGAATTGTTTGTTGCAACTTTATTGTTGTTACAAGAAGTACAAGCCGTATAAAATAAAGTTGCAACGATTGCTATTATGAAAAAAAATCTCTTCTTCACTCCTAATTATTTCACACGAAAGATAATAAATTATGAACGTATCAACGTATTAAGTTGCGTTATTTTTACAAATAAATTATAGTACAAAAAATTGAAATTTCATTTCATGCAAATAGGATTTTAAAATTACAGGAGGATGAAAACAAAAAAAATGAAATGGGAAATGTGTTTTTATTGAAAAAATTATCCACCAAACAAAAAACGAAAAATTGAAAATAATAGGCTGAAAATAATGCTTACTTAGATGGTTAAGAAACAAAATTTTATTACAAGCAAAACAAAAAAACACCTAAAATTATTTATTAAAACAAAAACAAAAAAACTAAGACAACGTGAAACTATTCGTATTTACTACTAGTTTGAACGAAGTAAAAAAATAGCTTACTACACATCCTGCTAACAACTGCAGATAAGCACAAAAAAAATCAGTAAACAAAAACAAAATGTATTGACATTTTAAATAGAAAGAAACATTTTTGCGTTATCCACAATTATCAACATTTATGAATAACTCAAATATTGTGTGGAGTAATTATTGTATTACTTTTATAATAGCAGAATAGTTAAAGGAGATTTTCAATCTGCAAAAAAATAAAAATCTTCAACAGTAAAGTTTCAACTGTAAAAAACAGAAACCAAAAAAAAAATTAAAAGCAATGGCAAAGAAAACAGCAAGCGCAAAGCCAGCAGCAAAAAAAGCAGCAGCTCCTAAAAAAGCAGCAGCTCCTAAAAAAGCAGCAGCTCCTAAAAAAGCAGCAGCTCCTAAAAAAGCAGCAGCTCCTAAAAAAGCAGCAGCTCCTAAAAAAGCAGCAGCTCC